>Ga0075435_100000020_pt1 | contig 91240 bp, 85 predicted proteins | sample RhiMethybrSRZTD4_FD_75302 | JGI IMG/M metagenome (GOLD analysis project Ga0075435, IMG submission 75302) | Populus rhizosphere microbial communities from Tennessee, USA - Rhizosphere MetaG P. TD hybrid SRZTD4 | ecosystem: Host-associated > Plants > Roots > Rhizosphere > Soil | place: USA...
CGATTTGGGCTACTTCGACGACGAGGTGGGCCGCGTAGAGCCGATCGAGAATCCGTTCGGCTCGAAAGTGTTACCTATGTGCTCGGAATAATCTGTCACCCATGTGACCGGAACATACCTGACAGGATTGGCTCCTCAGGCTGGATTCGAACCAGCAACCCTCCGGTTAACAGGTGGAAAAAGAAACGTTAGCCGCCCTTTGCGCGCCCTTGCCCGACGTTGCTCGACTGCGCAGTTCCCCCAATGAAAATCGCGCGATCTTCGCTTTCGCCGTGCGCCGCGCTTGGCTTGTCTTTTGAGGACTCGTCATCAAACCATTTCCGTAGCAACGCACGGCGATCGTGCGATTCGCGCATTCGAGATGTACGCGGATGCGAGGGCGCCATCGACGGGCTTAACGATGAGGACTGACTTCGCGCTGAGCAGGAGCTGACACCGGGAGGTCAATAGCTGCCGCCGCAAATGGTCGTCGTTTACGTGACGATGATCGCCTTCCGGCCGCGACTGATGCGCTGATGGGTCGTTCGTCAGGCGATCTGACTCTAAAGACTCGGCTCATCGCCGGAGTGCCGTCTGTGAATGCGCGGTCGATCGCGGACACCGCGGCGGCAGACGTTCGACGGCCGGCGATTCGCTGGTCGCACCCGTGTGTGCCATTGTGCACACTCCGCGTCGCACACGTGCTCGTATAGTCGCAGTAGAGCCTCTCAGAACTGAGCCCTCCACCGAATACAGGGCCCCTTCTCTGACCTCTGACCTACGCAGTTTGGAGTGCACAATCATGAATGTCAGACCGCTCCACGATCGTCTCATCGTTCAACGCCTCGAGGAATCCGCTCAGCACGCGGGCGCCATCATCATTCCGGACTCCGCCAAGGAAAAGCCACAGCAGGGCAAGGTGCTGGCGGCCGGCCTCGGCAAATCCAACAAGGATGGCAAACGGGTGCCGCTGGATGTCAAGGCGGGAGACACCATCCTGTTCGGAAAGTACTCCGGTCAAGAAATCAAACTGGATGGTGTGGAGTACCTGATCATGACGGAGGACGACGTCCTCGCCATCCAGGATGCCGGTTCCGCCGCCAGCGGTGGGGTGTCAAAACACACCAAGAAGGGCAGCTGATCATGGCCAACCAGATTACGTATGGCGATGCGTCGCGCCAGGCAATTCTCCGCGGCGTCAACAGCCTCGCGAATGCGGTGAAGGTGACGCTCGGGCCCAGAGGGCGCAACGTCATCCTCGACAAGAAGTTCGGGTCTCCCACGATCACGAAGGACGGCGTCACCGTGGCGAAGGAGATCGACTTAAAGGATGCGCTCGAGAACATGGGCGCCCAGATGGTGAAGGAGGTCGCGAGCAAAACGTCGGACATTGCCGGAGATGGCACGACGACGGCGACCATTCTGGCCCAGGCCATTTATCGTGAAGGTGCGAAAAACGTCACGGCTGGGGCCAATCCGATGGCCATCAAGCGCGGGATCGACCAGGCCGTGGCGGCGATCACTGGCGAGCTGACACGGATGTCGAAGCCCGTGACCGGGCCGATGATCGCCCAGGTCGGCACGATCTCGGCGAACCACGATGAGACCATCGGGCAGATCATCGCCGACGCCATGGATAAAGTCGGGAAGGACGGCGTCATTACCGTCGAAGAGGCGAAGACGCTCGAAACATCCCTCGAGGTCGTCGAAGGGATGCAGTTCGACCGTGGCTATCTTTCGCCGTACTTCGTGACAGATGCGGAGCGCATGGAAGTCGTGCTTGACAACCCCGTCATCTTGATTCACGAGAAGAAGATCAGCGCGATGAAAGATCTCTTGCCGATCTTGGAGCTGGTCGCGCGTGCCGGCCGTTCACTGCTCATCATCGCCGAGGACATCGAGGGCGAGGCGCTGGCGACGATCGTCGTCAACAAGCTGCGCGGCACCCTCCAGGTCGCCGCGGTCAAAGCCCCGGGCTACGGCGATCGGCGGAAGGCCATGCTCGAAGACGTCGCGATTCTGACCAACGGCCGCGCCGTGACCGAGGACCTCGGGATCAGACTCGAGTCCCTCACCATAGAGGACCTCGGCCAGGCCAAGAAGGTAACGATCGACAAGGACAACACCACCATCATTGAAGGCGCGGGCAGCTCAGCGGCCATCGAGGGTCGCGTGAAGCAACTGCGGGCGCAGGTTGAAGACACCACGTCTGACTATGACCGCGAAAAACTGCAGGAGCGGCTCGCGAAACTCGTGGGCGGCGTAGCGATCGTCAAGGTCGGCGCTGCGACCGAGACCGAGATGAAGGAGAAGAAAGCGCGCGTCGAGGACGCGATGCACGCGACGAAGGCGGCGGTCGAAGAAGGCATCGTCGCCGGCGGCGGCGTCGCACTCCTGCGCGCGTCCACGGTATTGCACACGCTGAACGTCGAAGGCGAGGAGCACGTCGGGGTCGCGATCATCACGCGCGCGATCGAGGAGCCGCTGCGCTGGATCGCATCGAATGCGGGTCACGAAGGGTCAATCGTCGTCCAGCGAGTAAAGGAGATGAAGGGCGATGACGGATTCAATGCACAGACCGACCAGTACGAGAACCTCGTACAGGCCGGCGTGATTGATCCCACCAAAGTCGTTCGTTCCGCGCTCCAGAACGCCGCGTCGGTGGCAGGTTTGCTGCTGACCACGGAAGCGGTCATCTCTCAGATCCCCGAACAACATCAGAACGGCGCGATGTCGGCTGGCGGAATGGGCGGTAGCGCATACTGACACCACCCGAACCCCCTTCGTGCCTCGCCCAATCGAGCGTTGCTGGCCAACGTCGGGAAAGCAGTCCCCGACGTTGCTCGCCCCTTAGAGGTGACGGTTGCCTTCATCGTTGCGACTACGCCGGTTCCAGAGGGATCGATCCACGCCAACGAGCTTTGGACAGCGGCACTCGCGCTGCCGCGGGCGATCTGATGCTTCGCGCACGTGACTCTCGATCACCGCGTCGGCAGAGCCGACGCGAACTGCTTCCGGTGCTACCGCCTTGGCATCTGGCAGGCCACATGGTGTCGCGAGCCGTGGCATTGGTGCCGTTGGGCATCGGCACGCTGGCGCTCGGCATGGCCATCTATCATTGGGTCGAAGGCCTCGGGTGGCCGGACGCGTTTCTCAACGCCGCAATGCTCCTAGGAGGAATGGGCCCCGTCGATCCCTTGCACACGGTGGCCGGCAAGTGGCTGGCTGGATTCTACGCCCTGCTGGCCGGTGTCGTGTTCCTGGTGCTGGCAGGCGTGATGTTGGCCCCGGTCATTCATCACGTGCTCCACCGCTTCCACCTGGAGACGGGCCAGGAAGAGCCAACAAAAGACCGCTAGCCGCGCGCGGCGCCTGTTCGTCTTCAGCATTGTCTTTGCCGTCCGCATTTTCGCCGCCTGACTGTCGACGATGGTGCCGCCCGGATCCGCCGGCATCGGCGTTCGATGCTTCTTGCCCGGCGCGTCGACCATGCCGCCGCTACGCCCGTTGTTTCTTCGCGGCGCCGGCGCAGCCGGCCTTGTCTTCGAAACCCTTCGCTTCGTTCGTCGTGCCGCTCGCAAGCTGCTGGAGCATCTCCACCGCAGCGTCACGGACACTGGAAATCTGCTTGGTCAGCGTCTCCCGATCCATCCAGCCTTCAGCTCTGGCTTGAACGGTGGCCGCCATCCACCCGAGCTGGCTCGGCAAAGGCCACCACGCGCTGCCCCATCGTATCGGCCGTCGTGGAACGTGATGCGTCAGCCATCGACCGGTCAGTGGTTTGTTCTGTTTCGCTATTGCGCTTCGTCATGCGAGCCCCACCTCGCCGCGCCCAGTGGGACGTGAAACGAGATCAGCGCGGCTTGCTGCTCGTAATCATCTGGTAGACGTAGTCCGTCAGATCACGCAGTCGAAGGGCGGCAGTGTCCTGCGACCAGTCGCCGCAGGTGGGAATCGACGGCACTTCGACCGCACGGCTGAGGATCAGCGCCGCTGCGATGGTGGCTCGAGCGTGAATCTCTGTTGGTTCCATATGGTAACTCTCGAGCCCGCTCAGTCCGCGGCGTCCGCCGCGAGTTCAATTGAAGAATTCATGCGCGAAGCGGCGTGTGAGTCAGGACATTGTGCCATCAGGATGGTCCATGGCGTCTTCCTCGAGTGGCACGAGAGGCATTGCAGCGGCGACGGAACGCCACAGTAGCAGGACCTGACCACGATTACTGTCCCGTTTCGCACATGCTCGCCAAGGCGGATCCACTACTCTCGAACCTGCAGAAAAAACCGTGTCAAGAGGATCTGTCGATGGGCGTCATCTGGATCGTCGTCAGCGTCGCGATCGCGGGCCGCTTGCGAAGGGCGTCATGCGAGCGCGGAACCGCAGCTCATTCATGACGATCGGACGGCATTTCGCAGACGCCTGGGAGAGCATCAACACACACGCATCAACAATCAACGGCGAGGGAGGCCCATGCCAATCAAGACTACTCACAACCTGCTGACGGACTCGTGGACGGACGACGTTCACGTCGTCGAGGAGGCGATCGGGCGCCTCGGCGCGGGCCGGGCCGTGACCAATGATTGTCACGTCGCACTATTCGAGCTCGTTCGTGACGACCACCTTCACGTGAACGTCACCCACAAGTACGCAACCAGGACGATGCCAGGATGGGCGGGACCCGCGGTCCTGCGGACTGGGTTCGTCCACAATCGCACGTTCGGTGACGTCCAGCCGAGGGACATCATCCGACACATTCGACACATGGTCTTTGCCGCAAGGAATTGACATGACGAGCGCCCGATGAAATACACGATCTACGAGGATCCTCGCACCCATGCATTCGCGCTGCTCGCCCTACCGAATCAATTCAACGACGGTGACGCGCTGCCGGTCAGTGACGTGGATCGATGGTTCGCGAGTCGCGACGAGGCGATCGCCGCGCTGCCGGATCTCTTGAATCGGGAGGAGCCGGACACTCCTCACCAATCAGACAGGCGTGATCGGTCTTGACGACGGTCGAGCACATCGGAGACGTCGGAGGCACTCGCGTGATCAGCGTCGTCCCCGCCGAGGGTCCGCTTCTTGATCGCGTCCTCGACGCGAGGTGTCAGCGCCCGCATAACGGCCTGTCCCCACGAGCGTGCGGCATTTGGCATGCGGCCCAAATGAAAACGACGTGGGGGCAGCAGCGCCAACGAACCGTCGCGCTCACCGACGGTCACGAGATCCTCGCCAGTGCGGAGCAGTACGACCTGACAGGCGTGTTCGACGGACGGACGGTGCGCATCTGCGGTATCGGGTCGGTTCAGAGTGACCCTCGCCATACCCGAGAGCTCGTCGACCGCCTCATCACCGCTGCCGCACGAGCAGGCGCCGCAATCGCTATCCTCTTCTCGGACACGGCACTCGACGACGAAATCGGCGGCGCGTTCGAAGCGATCCGGTTCACCGATGTGACGCTCAACGTGGCCCAGTCACCGCGTCACGGGGCGCCGATGACGATGGTGCGCGGAGGCGACGAGCGTGACCTCGCCGCGATCGCCGCGATGGGAAGAGCGCGTGCCGAACCGTTTCGGTTCCATCTGGATCGCGACGTGGACTTCGTGCAGTACGCCATCACGTCGAAGCGCCTGCTCGCAGGGCTCGGCGCGGCGAACGCGCGCCAGCTGCATTTCTTCATCGCGGAAGAGGGAATTACCGCCGCCGCTTATGTGGTGCTCTCGGTCGTCGGAACGTGCTGGACGCTCGAGGAGTGCGGCGATCGCGACGTGTCAGGCGCTCGCCTGGGAGCGCTGCTCCAGGCGTTGATCGCACGGGAGCCGATCGAGCGGACTCCGACGATCCGTGGCTGGCTGCCGCCCGGCTTCATGCCGCCCCAGGTCACGATTGTGTCCGCGACGCCGTCGGCGGAGAGCATCAGAGTCCGAGTGCTCGAACCGAGCAAGATAATACGGCGGCTGTCTTCGGACGACGTGCTGTTCTGGCGCAACGACCTCATTTGAGCGCCCGTCGAAACTACGCCGGCGGTGCACCCGGAGTCATCCCTGCGAACCGTCTTCTCGGGCGCCGATCGCATCCTCGGCGATCGCGATCGCATCATTGGGCAATCCATCGTCGTCTAATCCAGGCGCATTCGATTCACACACGGACGATCGTCCTCGATCGCTCGCTTGTGCACGTCGCCGTCAGATGACGGGCGCATCGGGCTTGGCGTCGTGACGTCACCGAAGCGGACGTTGAGCCTCATCTTCCGAACAACGCGAAGGCGATCGCGGCTCCGATCGCAATCACACCGGCTGAGACGACGAACCGCCGGCGGACGCGCCGCTCATGAACGAGCCCGCGCGCGACCCAGGCGGCCCAACGTGTCTCGAAATCCCGATCAGCCGCGACGAGCGGTGCGCCATGGGAGGTCGGAGTGCTCCGAAGCTCGGCAACAGGTTCGTTGATGATGACCATCCGTACCTACTTGGCAGCAGTATGGCGGCTGCAATCGCTCCGCGCTGTGCAATAGCGGACAACACGGCGCACTCGTCTCCCATACACTGATTGCGTGATTCCTGCAGACGCCGATGCTGCGACACAGCTTGGGCGCATCGAGCAGCTGATCGAGCGATATCGCGAGGAGAAACGTCGCCGGCTCTTGCAGCTCGCCGTCAAATTGTGGCGCACGGCCGAGATGGACCAGCGCCTTGCCACATTCGAGCTGCCACCCGAGCTCGTTCACTGAACTGGCTCTCGCTCCGGTCGCGGCCGGCGCACGTCGTAACGCCCTACAAAGAGACGCTCCGATAGGTGAAAGCCATGTTGAACAATACGACTCGCGGGCAGGCGATTCAGGTGTGGTTCGCAGCGGTTGCGCTCGTCGTTGTTGCTGCGGTGGCGTTCGGCGCAGAGGTGAAGGTCGGTACGGGCGGCATGGGTAGCGATGTGGCCTCGGTTGCCGCGCTTGCGAGCGTCGATCCGGCGGAGGGCCAACGCCCGAGCCGCAAACAAGGGCGTGTTTCGCCCCTAGCGCGCCAGAGGCGTGACTCGCCGACTATCGGGAGCGTGCCGGCGTTCCATTCGAGACAGCGCGATTCGTCCTGTTGCGACACACTGGGAGTCGTCCGGGGCACACCATGTTCAAACTGATACCAACGATGAGGCGCGGATCGGCCGCCGGAATCGCCGAAGTATGGGCGCGATATCCAACGATTGCGGCGGCGCGATTGGGCATCGCGACACTGTTGCGCGACGATCGGATCTTACGGGTCATGATTGTCCGAAATGAAATTCCGCCGGCCTTTGTCGAATGGGTGGAACGATGAATGACGCGCGTCAGAGTCCTGCGGAAGACACCGCGGCGCTTCTTGTCCAGGCGGGACGGAGCGGCTCGCCGGTGCTGATTCCTGGTGCATTCGAGAAACGCGTCGCTGGCCCAGCCGCGCTACTGCGCTCTCGCGCTGACATCGTCGTCACCAACCATTCGCATCCCATTGTTGCTTCGGACCTCGAACGTCTGGAGCACGAGCGCGACGGCGGCGGCGCACCGAGCGCGCGTGCGGGCAGCCGGTCCGGGACACTCGGGGCGCGCCTGTGGCAAAGCCTGCTCCACCCCACGCACCTTGCCGACATCTGGCGGCGTGTCCTTCCGCACGCGTCGTGAACAAGCCGAACATCAGAGTCGACCTTCCGCGCGTGCACGTGGCCGGATCGGATGCCCATCACGATGCCCATCTCAAGGTGGGTCCACACGGCTTCGCGCTGGTCCTCTCACCCGATGCGGAATTCCCAATCCTGGACATCGATGGAACGCCGACCCATCAACTGGATGATCTCGTACGCGAACGGAAGGCCGCCTTGGCTCGCGAGCGTCGCTGACTACGCGCTAAACGCTCCAGCCTGGATCGTTCCGACGAGCGTGGCCGCCCGTTGGAACACCACATGCGATCTCACTCCGCTGTCACGCTGTTTGCACGGCCTGCCGCGCGATCGAGAGCCCGAGACTGAAACCCGAGCGATCGGCGCGGCGTCGGTCGCCGAAGGCTTGAAACCGATCGCCTTTGTGCTCTGGAATACCGCCGCACGTCCTCGACCTCGACGAGCAGACGTCCCGCGTGCGCATGTGTGCCGAAGGTCACCGTTCCCCTTGCGGGCGTGTCCTTGAACGCGTTGAGCAGCAGGTTCATCACCGCCGACGTGAGGAGCTGGGGATCGCCGTCAACGGCTAACTCCGGCTCGACGGCCAGTACCGTGAGCCGAACCCTCGGTACTCTGAGTGGAGCACACCAATCGCCGCGATTTCGTCCACGAACGTCGCCACGCTGACGCGCTCCGGTCGCTGCTTTCCGGCGGCGAGCCGCACCTCGGACAACGTGCGGTCCACGAGGCCTGAAGACTGGTCAGGCTTCGGCCGAGCACCGCTCCGGTATTGCCGTTGATGGCGAACGCGCCTCGTTTCAGCGCGTGGACGGCGAGGAGCGCGCCATTGAGGAGGTTCCGCAGTTGGTGAGCGGCGTGGCCGAGGCGCTCGACTTCCTCCTCCGACCGTTTCCGTGCCGCCAGGCGCGTGTGCTCGGTCACCGCTTCAGCGATCGCGGTGTCGAGACACCGGTTGAGGTGTGAAATTCCTCGACGGTGATCGGGGGTGCTGCTCGATCACGATCTCCGTGATGGCCTGGCAGATGTCGCCGTAGTCGTGAACGACCTGTGCGACATTGAAGCCCGCTGCCAACAACTCCGCGCCATGCTGCCTGTCGCACCGACGGCCTCGCTCGAGAACGGCTCGGCGGTCGTCTCCAACCGGAGTGTGTCTGCCAGCTGCGTCAGAAAGAGCGGCACGCCATGCTCGATCTCCTCAGCGGGCGGGTGTGCGAAAGGGTACGGCTGGGTCCGAGCTACTGCGATACCCTGACGGTATGTCTGAACGAAACGGCGATCGAGCTCGGTTCCAAAAGAACCGAAAGCGCAAGCTTCGTCACCGTGAACGAATTCATGCACTTGCCGCGACGCTGCCGAAACGCGCATACGTGGACCGGTCTTCGCGCGCGGCCTCGCGGGGCATGCTCGAAGAGGGCGGTCCGCTGCGAGCCGGGGATTGATGCAGACGCTCGCGACGATCACGGACGGAACCGCGTCCATGGTGCGGCCACAGCCGATGTCGGCAGACATAACTGCGTCCACTCTCTGTTGAGCGACCGCGCCGAATCAGACGCGCGAAGTTGATCACGTTGACGCAAGCGCTCAATTCGACGACGCGTGCCTTGGTGTGCGGCAGGAGGAACTCGCAACCACGATCAGGAAGGAGTCCGAGCAGTTGAGCAAGGACGATTTGATCGATCTGCACGGTGTCGTCGTGGCAGTCCACAGCGGCGGCCTCTACCGAGTCAAATGCGATGCCGGCCACGAAATGCTCGCGCAGTTAAGCGGGCGCATGCGCCGGTTCCACATCAAGGTCGTGCCTGGAGATCGTGTGACCGTGGGCGTGTCGCCCTACGATCCCCTGCGCGGCTTCATCACGTTTCGCGCACGATAGCCCGCTCGCTCGCCCACCGACCTCGCGCCCGGACGCCGAAAAGGATTCGCCATGCGATTGCTCGGCCTTGTGATTGGTGCGTCATCCTCGCTGGTGCGATGGCGTCATCGTGATCCCGAACCGTTCGGGGTTTGACAGTTGATTTCGCCGGAGCTCCGCAAGCCGGGCTCCGGATAATTGACAGCGAAGACCCTTCTCAACGGGCTGAGCCTTGAGTTCGCGATTTCTCCTCGCGGCCGGCCGGTCTGACGCTCGTGCCGAGCCTTTCGGGCGGGGGGAAGACCGCGTTGGACGGTGCTGCCGGCGGATTTGCAGCGGTCCCGTATTCGTGTCACGCTGGATTCGTCGCGCTCGTCTGCGTGTCGTCCGTACATTGGCGACGTCGGCTCACGCTGCGGGGCGAAGAACCATGGCTAAAGCGAAGCACGCCGCAGGGACCGCCGCGAACGGCGTCGATTGGACCGGTGCCAAGACTCAGCGTGTCGAGTACGGGCCTGGCGCGATGATTTTTGCGCAGGGCGACGCGGCGAGCAGCGTGATGTACATCGAGCAGGGCACCGTGCGGCTTTCCGTGCTGTCGCATGCCGGCAAAGAGGCCGTCATCGCTGTACTGGAGCCTTTTCATTTTTTCGGAGAGGGCTGCCTGGCTGGACAGCCGTACCGGATGGCGACCGCTGCCGCCATCGCTCCGTGCACGATCATCATCGTCGATAAAGCCGAAATGGCGCGGCACCTCCGGAGCCGCCCGGCGTTCGGTGATCAGTTCCTGAGCCATATGCTGACGAAAAATATCCGCGTTGAGGAGGATCTGATCGACCAGCTCTTCAACTCAAGTGAGAAGCGGCTCGCGCGAACGCTGTTGTTGCTGGCGCGCTACGGTGAACCCGAGGCGACTCACCGAACCTTACCGAAAATATCGCAGGAAACGCTGGCGGAGATGGTGGGGACGACGCGGTCGCGCGTGAACTTCTTCATGAACAAATTCCGGAAGCTCGGGTTCATCGAGTACAACGGCGAACTCAAAATCAACAACTCGCTTCTGAGCGTCGTGCTGCGCGACTGAACGCGTGTCCTCCGCAAATATCGTTGATGGCGCCGCTCACGCCGCCGCCTCAAGGGCGGTACTCGTGATGGAGGCCGCCCAGAATCGTCGTCGAAACCACTCGACGGCCGTCGGGCAATTGGTGACCGTTCGACGCCACCCATCGTTCGGACGGGGGATCCGGGAGCCCAGGTCCCAAGCTACAGTGCGGGCGGCCTCGGTTGTAATGACTGATCCACTCGCGAAGGATGGCGCGCAGATGGCCCTCGGTCAGCGGGATCACGAAGTCCAAGCACTCACGACGGATCGTGGCAATCACGCGCTTGCAAAAGGTGTTCGCTTGTGGAACGCGGGCCGGCGTCTTCAGAACGGTTAGACCGATTGCCTCGAGGGTTCGATCGACGTCCTCCGAATAAATCGTGTCGCGATCGTGGATCACGAATCGGTGTCCCTGATCGCCCGGCACAATCATCCGGAACTGCTGCGCGGTCCAGCCCGCCGTCGGATGCTCTGTCCAATGCAGGATTCGTCGTGTCCCGATTTCCAGAATGACGAACACGTAGATCACGCGGAAAGTACCCGTGACGACAACGAGGAAATCGCTGGCGAGCATTGACCGGGCGTGGCTCCGCACGAAAGTGCTCCACGCCTGTGTTCCCCTCCTCCCGCGAGGGCATATACCGGCGCACCGTCCGCCGAGAGACGCGAATGCCGAGCTTCACGAGGAGTTCGGCGGCAATTCGCTCCTCGCCCCACGTCCGATTTGCGGCCGCCATCGTTGCAATCAACTGCTGTAGGTCTTCTGGAATCGGCGGCCGGCCGGGCGCCCGCGATTTCCAGCGCCACCACAACCGAAATCCCTTTCGATGCCACTAAATCAGCGTCTCCGGCTTCACGACGGTCAGCAGATGCCGCCACTCGACGAACGATGACAAGGCGACGAGGGTGATGCGCGTCGCGTCATCGGTCCGGCGGGGCTACACCTGCCGTTCCAGGTACAACGCCAACTGCTTTCGGAGGAACAGGTTTTCTGCGGCGAGTTGGGCACGTGACCACATCGCGGAGCGTATCAGCGAGATGAGATCGCCAGCGACGGGCACGATGATTCGAAAAAGAGACGAAACAGGCCTGAGCATGACCTGACCGATCCTGCGCGACGGCGGCGAACATCGAGAGCGCGGCTCGGTGAGCAGCTCGAAAACTTTAGAAAAACCGGCCGCGACTGATTAATTGCGGACCACAGGTCTATTCGCGTCGCCTGGCGGATCGTTCCGCTGTTGTACCTCGAGACGCAGCAAAGCATGAACTGCGAGCGCAGCTTCGGTCATAATATCGATGCGCATGAAGGCCCTTCCGTGCGGACTCGTCGTCGCGACCGCTTGTGCGATCGTGGCGAGCGCAGCGGCCGCTCCGCTGGTCCGATTCTCAGAGGCGTCGACATGGACGACGATCGACGTTGACAAGGTGAAAGGCCGTCCGGCGCAGCTTGCCTGGTCCGATGACGAAGCGGAGCTCTATCTGCAGGTCGCGCAGGGCGTCACGGTCGAGTCGCTGCAGGTCCGGCACTACTTGCTGAAGACGAATGCCGAGCCGGCGCCGATCGATCGCCAGCCGATCTGGGCGCAGGCCTACTGGAAGTGGAAGTCGGCGAGGAGCTTCTTCGGCAATCCGCTGCTGACAATCGCCGTTGACACGACGCGCGCCGTCGTCGACGAGCCGCGAGACCGCAACAGTGCGTATCTCAACTCCGAAAGGAAAGCGCCGGCGACGCTGCAATCGAAGGCGAGCATGGTTCGGACGGTGAACCGGCTGCTGCTCAGGGGCCATGTCATCGGCGAGTTCGTCGACGAAGAGATTTTTCCCGGCTACACCTTCTCGTGGTCGCCCGAATCGCTCGGCATGATCGTGTTCCGCGCGCCGGGCGTTGGCCGCCTCACGATCATGAATGCGGAAGGTGAGACGCAGACGATCGAAGGCGGCAAGGATATCTCGCTGCCGGCGTGGTCCGAGAGCGGGAATGCCATCGCCTACCTCGAACCGGCCGGGCGGAAGAAATTCGCACTCAAAGTGATCACGGCGCTTTGAGCGCGTCGTTTGGATCGCCTGACTACTGACCGCACCGCTCGGTCCCAGGACGAGCGTTACCGTGGCCAATCAATAAGCTGCGGGATCTCGCCGACGACTCGACTTGGCGGCAGCGTCGTTCTTGTAGATGATCCGTGTCACGAGCACGACCGTGCCACTCGAGGTCGCCATTTCTGAAGAACGTGTGCCTGTACGGTGCCACAAATCGATCAGGCTCACGCCGCTCGCTCGTGTGCCGAAGAAATCGTGGCTGCCCGGCAGATCGTCCCTGGCGCGTTTTCAGCTATCGTGACGTGCACGGGAATCTGATACGAGGTGTCGGCGATTCGGTTGGGATCGCTGGCATGAGCCACGACCTGTTCCGGTCCTTAGCGCGGTGGTAGCGGCGGCCATTGTCGCCACCGCTGCTCTTTGCGTCGTGCCGCTCCTGGCGGTCGCGGCCGGCGCCTATGCCTCTTTACCGACGGGTATTGGCGCTACCTCACGACTCTTGCTGTTATTCCTGCCGCAGGCAGTCGCGGTCGCTCTCCCAATTGCAGCGGCAACAGCGGTGATTTTCGTCTGTCGAAGCCTGCCGGTCACACGCCAGGTGTGCGTAACCGTCGGCGCGTTCGCCGTTGCGGCGGTGCTCATCACGGGCGCAGTAAACGCCGCGGTCGCGCCCATCACGAATGCGATGTATCGCAAACTGGCCTTCGGCGATGCTCAGGGCCGACCTGTCAACGGTCGGCGTCTCAAGCTCCTGGCGAACCCGGAGATCGTTTTCAGATGGACCATTGCTGGCCGCTACCAGAATCGGGGCTGGTGTTCGCGGCGTTGGCGTTTGCCGCGTCTCGGGTCGCGCCGCTGCACGCGAGGCGATAGACCGTCTGAATACGATTGGGGCGGAGAGCTGTTGTCGAGATGGTTCGCCGAAAATGGTAGTCGCTTTGTGTTAGCCGCCACAGGTTGCCAGATCGGCGTTTTGTCGCTACTTGGCGCCATTGTTAAACATGAACGACAAGAACGACTGATCGATCCGACGGACGACCATTATTCGCTCGAATTGAAGCGCGGCTTCGTGATCGAGCAGCACCAAGGGACACTCACGCCCGTTCTTCGTCTGTCGGCCATCCAAGCAGACGGGATCGTAGGAGCCAGTGTCGAGCCGACCGATCTGGAGCACACTGGCAGCAACGAGCGGCTTCCACAAGAACGGATCGTTTGGTGCTGCGACGACGAGATCTTCTCTCGAACCATCTCCTAGATTGCCGAAGAATCGAAGACCGGCCCACTCAAACGGGTCAAAACGGTACCGACTAACGAGCGAGGCGTACGACTTCGGCAGTCGAAATGGCAGACGTGCCTCGAAGGCCGCGATCCACGGTGCGGCTGAAATGGGCTCGACGTTGATCGCGTCCGCCTTGAGCTTGGCGACGAATCGATCCACAACGTCATCAGGCGCCGCAACGGCCATGAGTAATCTTAAGATTAAGTCGCCAAGTGTCTGCCAGCCGCCGGTAACAGATCGGAGTTTACCGGACCTTGTGTTAACGTCCGCGTCACAACGCGGGCTCGATCCGCCGTTAATACGCGAATCTGGGGCGCCGCTCGGTGACAGTCGTGTATACATTCAGGCAGGATGTTGCGTACGCGGCTCGGCAGCTAAGGAAGATGCCTGGTTTCGCGTGTGCCGCGGTCGCGACGCTGGCGATCGGCGTGGCGTCCACCGCCGCCATGTTCACGATTGTCGATGCTGCGCTCCTCCGCCCACTCCCCTTTCCCGACGCGGAACAGCTCGTCGACGTCCGTACGCGAATGACGGACGGTCGAGTGACAACGGGGCTGCTCTCGTCGGCAGAAATCACCGCGCTGAACACGTCGCACCTTCCGGTGGTGCGAGCGGCCGGTGTCGAAACGCAGCCGTTCGACGCGACACTCCTTCGCGACGACGGCGCAGCGGAGCACGTTCGTCTCACCGGGGTGACCGAGGGATTCTTTGACGTGCTTGGCGTTCGCCTGGAGAAGGGCGCAGGATTCAGGCACGAAGACTTCGCTCCATCGGGGCCACATCCTCCGCTGATGGTCGTGGTGTCGAACCGCGCCTGGCGGCAGTTGTTCGGCGGCGATCCGATGATCGTGAACCGAACCGTGCGCTTGAGCGAAATTCCTGCGCCGACCACCATCGTCGGCGTCGCCCCGCCCGGCGGCGACCTTCCAAAGGACACCGATTTCTGGTACGCCGAGCGAGAGGAACCGTTGAGCGTCGCGCACATGTTCGAGGGAGTCCTTCGACTGCCCCCGGGTGCGCGTCTCGACCAACTGCGACGCGCCGCACCGGCCGTCATGGCCGGACTCGCACAACGCTTTCCCAGCGACGTCGGGCGGGAATATGTGATGCAGCCGCTGCTCGACTCGATCGTCGGGGATGTAGGCCCGACGCTGCTGATCGTCCTTGGCGCAACCGCGCTGCTGCTGATGATCGCATGCGTGAACGTCGCCGGTCTGCTCCTCGTGCGAGGCGTGGCTCGGACGCGGGAAATTGCGGTACGCCTTGCGCTTGGTGGGAGTCGCGCCCGCGTCGTGCGCCAGCTGATCACCGAGTCCGGCGTGTTGACGTCGGTCGGCGCGGTCGTGGGTGTGCCGCTCGCCTATCTCGTTCTCCGCGCGATGCTGGCGCTCGGCGGCTCCAACCTGCCTCGGCTCGATCACGTGATTCTTGTGGACACCAGAGTCGCGGCATTTGTGACGTCGTTGCTCCTTCTCACCGCCATGGCAACCGGACTTATCCCCGCGTGGCGACTCGTCACCACCGATGTCGGCGCCGTACTCAATGAGGGCGGCCGAACCGCAACACCGGGGCGCGCAGTATCTCTACTCATGTCGACGATGATCGTCGTCGAAATTGCGGTGATGGTCACGCTCGTGGCCGGCGCAGCGTGGTTGGTCCAGAGCTACGGCCGTCTTGCCGCAATCGAGCCCGGTTTTACGGCCGCAGGACGACTCGTCGTCACGGTGCGTTCGACGACGGATTACGACAACCCCGCGAAGGCTTTTGCGCATGCAGAAGCGATGCTCGAGCAGGTTCGGAGCATCAGTGGCGTTGCGCTCGTCGGCAGTGCGGCGACCTTCCCGTTGGGCGCTGAGCACGATACGACGATCGGTATCGCAATCGAGGGTGACACACTTTCACCCGTTGCTCGAAGTGCAGCGATCAGAATTGTCACTAGGGGGTTTTTCGCAGCGGCTGGCGTTCCGCTTGTGACCGGTCGGGACTTCACATCGGACGATCGAGCCGACACGCGACCGGTCGCCATCGTCAACCGAGCATTTGTGCGTGCGCTCCTCAGGGCGCGAGATCCGCTGACCATACGGTTCAGATACGGCCATCCGGAGATTAATTCGAAGACGCTCCAGGTCGTCGGCGTCGTCGGCGATGTTCGGTATACGTCCTTGATCGCGGCGCCAGAACCGACGTTCTACGTTCTTGAATCGCAGGGGCCCTACCCACTTGGAGAACGCGACGTCGTCGTGACGGCCCGGACGGGCGATCCGACATCCCTCGTCGGGCCGATTCGGTCCGCATTGCATAAGTTCGATCCGGTGAGCACCGTCGAATTTACGACCGCACGCGCAATTGTGTCGGCTACGCTCAGGCGCCAGCAATTCGGAATGATGCTGATGCTCGTCTTTGGCGTCATTGCACTCGTGCTGGCGGCCACGGGCGTCTACGCCGTGTTGGCGTATACGGCTGAACAGCGGCGGCGTGAAATCGCGATCCGAATCGCGATCGGCGCGTCAGCGCACGACGTGTTCTGGTTGATGATGCGCCGCGGCCAAGGTCTCGTCGTCGCGGGTGTGGTTATCGGGGGGATGGTGGCCGTCGCCGTTGGACGCATGGTGGCGCACGACGTGTACGCGATGCGAGCGACCGATCCCGTGATTCTCGCCGTCGCCGCGGCAACGATTGCCGGCGTGGCTTTTCTCGCGACGACCGTGCCTGCCATTCGGGCCAGTCGAATCGATCCTGTGCAAGTGTTCAGGAGCAGCTGACCACGACACCGATCTGCGTACGGTTGATGCCAGCCGTGGCCGATGTACCGAAGCGAGGAGTACCGGCCACGGTCGGGCCGCGCGACTCAGATTCGACTCGCCTCGATGCTCAGCCGGCCACGGCCCGGTGCAGCCTTGGGTTCGACGGCTATCGGTCGAGGGCATTCGCGATTGGTCGCGCCCGCGCGATCAGCAACCCGCCGGTGAGGATTCCCACACCCGCTGCCGCCAACTCGCTGCCGACGCTCCGAGCCAAGACCTCATTGAGAAACATGAGGCGAAACAACGGCCCCACACCATGCACCAGACCGCTGACGATGAAGTACACACCGATGAGCTCGAGCAGCACCGGGAGGCTTGGCGTGACAAGCGTGCCCGGAACGTCGTTTATTCGAGCACGGGATCGGAACAAGACCAGTCCCGCCAGTGCCGTGATCACGCCTTGGGTGAACGACGTCGCCGGCAGTATCCAGTTCGGTCCGGTGCCATTGATGACACCGAGCATGAATACTGCGGCCGGTAGGAATTGCAGCGATGTGACGAGAAAGTAGAGACCCAAGACGCGACGAAATGAAATCTCCATGTCCCTACTTCCAAATGGCGGTTCAGCGTTGCCGACTGAGTCGCGCGCCACAGGATCACTCCGCTCGGCCTGCTAGCGCAGGTAACCGCGGCGCGCGCGGACCTCGCCGCGGTGACCGTTGAGCGTGATCTCGATGGAGTGGAATCCCGAGGCCGCGACACCCTTGGGCGAATACGTGAGCAAGTAGCGGCTTCTGAACTCGTCGATGACGCGCCCGAACGCCTCTTGCAAGCCGCGCCTGTCGGTGACGAACAGCGAGCCGCCGGTTTCCTCGGTCAGTTGGGAGAGGAAGAGGCGACCAAAAAGCTCGGGTTCGGCGGCGAAGCGGTCGCGCTCGACGCGGCGTGTGACGGCATCCTCGCCGTTCGGGTACTCGAAACTGCGGCGCCGTGTGACGGCATGCACGACGATGTCGCTGCGCCGCGCGGCGTCGAGCACGCGGCGGGGATCGAGTGCGGACACGGTGTCGTTCCCGTCGCTGAACACAAGCACCAGGGCGCGGCCCGGGAGCTGCGGTCTGAGAGCGACGGCGGCAAACGTCGCGTCGTAGAGCGTGGTGGCGCCGCCGGCCTCGAGCGCGTCGAGGCGACTGCTCAACAGCGCGGGATCGGCGGGGGGCGCCAGGATCATGCGGACGCAATCGGAGAACGTCATCAACCCCACTCGATCGTCGCGGCGGAGCGCGCGCGCGGCCGACCGCACGGCCGACGTGAGGCTCGTGAATAGTGCGCCCTTGACGCTGTCGCTGACGTCGAGCACCACGAAGACCGTAATCGGGGCGTCCTCGATCATCATCGAGTCGATCTGCTGCGGCACACCGTTGTCGCGCAGCCTGAAGTCGGCGGCGGTAAGCCCCTTCACCGGGCGCCCATCGCGCGTCACGAGCACGTCGACGGCGACGCCGTCGACGGCGGTCGAGAAACGCTGCGCCGCGGTGGCCGACACCGCGAGCGCGCAGGCCAGCGCCATCATGCCGACCGCAGCGCGCGTCGAGCGGCTCATCGCCGCGTCTCGTCTCGCAGCTCGTCGAGCAGCGCCGCGCCGCTCGCGAGGTACCCGATGAGATACTCGCGCCACGGATCGTCGATCGCCTTCGCGCCGACGATCGACGCGATGGTCTCGGCCGCCCCGGCCGCCTCGCCGGCGGCGTACTGGCTCGCCGCCAGCCTGAACCACGCCGACGGCGCGCCCGGAACGAGGCGCGTCGCCTCGCGGAACAGCGCGCCGGCCGCGGCGACGTCCCGGCCTGTTCGCGCGCGCTGCCGAGCAGCAATCGTGCGAGATACGCCTCGCGCAGAGGCAGATCCGCCCGCTGCACCAGCTCCGATCGTTCGCGCTCCGCCTGCGTGCGGTCACCGAGGAGTAACCGAACGCGTCCGAGTCGAAGCCGCGCCTCGATTGCCGACGGATCCGCGGCCACCGCCGCGCTCAACTGATGGACGGCGCGATCGAGAAACATCCGTTTCTCTTGCACGAGCCTCGGCAACATGTTCTCGCTCGGCATGCGCTGCCATGTGCCTGGCGCGAGCGCCGTCCGCTCGTTCACCCAGGCTCCAGCCACTAGCAGTGACACGTCGGCTGGAAACGCCAGGCACGCTCGGTCGAAGAGGTCGAGCGCGGCATTGACGCCACCACCAATCTCGGTGCCGTCGATGACGAGCTGCAGGCCGGCCGCCAGATACCAGCGCGGACGAAACGGCGAACCCAGCGTATCCGCCCAGAACCTCGCGATGTTGAGCTGTTCGAGCGAGCCCGGACGGCTTGCCGGCCACAGCGCGTGCGCCGCGTCGGTGTGCAACATCGCCGCGGCCACAAGAACGCGCGCGTCAACGCCGGGCCCCCAGATGTCTGGGCGATGGTGCGCTCGCGTCGCAGCTTCGACTTCCCCGGCGAGCTCCTTCGGCGTCAGCGCCGTCACCCGCCGTACGGCGTCATCCCGATCGCCCGCACGATAGGCATCGACGATGCCAAGGTACTCGGCGAGCCTCGTTTCGACCGTACGGAGATCTCTCTGCACGCCACCGGCTGTTGCGGCCAGGAGCGCGACACCAACCAGACCTGCCCCGATCATCCGGCCATTATGCGTCTGCTCCGCAGCCGCGGGCGCGCCAATGCGATCCCTCATAAACAAGGCTCGAAGAGCACTCGGCGCGCAATTTTGTTGGTGGAGATGGTACGCGTGATGATGGAGCGCGCGTCTCTGCCTCGGTAATATCCGTCCCCCTCAGGGCCGCCATTAGCGCGCTCACCGACTTCCTTCCTGCGGAAGCACGAGCACCGATGCAGGACGCGCACACCTTCGATACTCTTGAAGAGTCGACTTTCACAGCTGGCTGCAAGCGTCGGCGACGTCGATTTGCACCTAACGTTGCATCAACAGACGCGTGTGCGTCGCGAGCAACAGGGAAGTCATCGGACACGTCTTTTGACTTTTGCGATCTGCCTCACCGCCGGGATCCGTAGAGGTTGGCCACGAGGCAGGCCTTCTGCTCGGCATGTGGTCGCAGGATCGCTACGGACGCTGGTGACTGAGAAACGGAACGAAGACGTCGGCGGTTTTGGGTTGACGGCCCTTTTCGTGGGCAAAGTTTCAAGTTTTTTTTCAAGCCGGCCCGGCGTGACGGCAAGATCGAAGCGGCCGCTCCCGAACTTTGTAAAGCGAAGAAGAGCCGTCTACCGGGCGTCCAAAAGAGTGATCGCTTCGACGCCCGCAACACTTCGCGATCTGCCGTGCGCACACGCAGAGGATCGTTCGAATTTCTGGCCCGCGTTGCGCCCTTCGCCGTGCCGCCCAGCACACATCGTTTTCTCCCCATCCGGTCGCGCCACCTCCAGAGATACAGACGGCTGTTGCTATTGCGCGCGCAGTGGAAACGCGCGCCGTGGCGACGACGGACGGTCGGCGCGGATAAGGCCTACGACGTCAGCGAATTCATCGATGTCACGCGCGAGCTGGGTTGCACCCCGCACGTTGCACAGAATCTCAAGCGGTCCGGCGGGAGCGCGACTGACGGTCGCACGACCCGGCATGCGGGCTACGCGATGAGTCAGCAGGCCCGGCCGCGCATCGAACCGGCATTTGGCTGGTTGAAAACGATCGGGTGGATCCGCAAGGTGAAACTGCGCGGACTCGAGAAGGTGGACTGGTTGTTCATGCTCGCGAGTGCGGCGTTCAATCTGATCCGGTTGCCGAAATTGCTGCGGACGCCAGCCTGATGCAGCCGACGTGTCTCTTGTCGGAGACCCCTGGACCAGGAGGTCTGTATCCATCCATGACAAATCGTCGGGTGATTGTGAGCACTCGCGAGCGCATATCTACGCGTTTTTCGGGAAGCTCTTAGCGATAAACATACATCATGACGGTGAAATCACTGGCAACCCTGCCGACGGCATTCTTGGCAGGTTCTGGCCACAGTCGGCGTGCGAGCCGCTGAGCGTTTTATGGACGCGCGGAGCCTTGAATTCTCTGGCGGCCGGATCCTCACCGTGTACGGCGTGGTTGTCGCTGTGCCGTTCGTCTTGTTCGTCGTGGGCTGGGATCTGAAACGATGGGAAGGCAACTACTGGTTCAGCGATGCCGGCAAGGCAGATACGCGCGAGATGTGGACGCGATGGGCAGCGTACTTCCCTGGCGGACTCCTCGGCTACGCCTTCGCGTGAGTGTTGAGCGAACTACACTCAGGCGAACCGAGACACGACCGAATTCCGCGCGACCTTGCAGCGAATCGAGGATGAACCGGCGCCGGCTCTGCTCAAGGCATCCATAGCGATTCTTGAATCGGTCGTCGAAGCCGGCATCCTGAGCACAGCAGATGCCAATCGGAGCGGATGGTTGGCATGACTGCTGTGACCGGATCTTGGCCGGAGAGATCCCGCTGCCAATCCGGGGATGTCGGCAGTCCTCTCCTGGCGCGAACCGACTCGGCGGAAAGCTCGTGCGCACGGAGCGCGACGCTTCCGACCGATGCGAGTAGCGCGCCGCTCGCTCTCGCCGCCGGAGTGTCACGGAGATCGCGCCTGCGCCCGCACCACCGGGCGGCGCGATGGAACGTCCAGCCACCGGAACACGTAATGGCGGACAAGGAGGAATCCCGATCGAAACCCTGCTCCAGGATCTGCGCTTCGCCGCGCGGAACCTTCGGAAGGCCCCCGGATTCACCATCATCGCGGTGATCGCGCTGGCGCTCGGCATCGGCGCGAACGCCGCGATGTTCAGCATCGTGAACGCCGTGTTGCTCAGGCCACTGCCGTACGCCCAGCCCGAGCGTCTCGTGAAGCTGTACACCAGCATGCCGCAGTTTCGCGACGCGTCGGTGTCGTATCCGAATTTCCTCGACTGGCAGCAGCGCAGCCGCTCATTCGAGCTGATGGCTGCGTATCGTTCCGACAATTTCAACCTCACCGGTCAGGCCTCGCCGGAACGCCTCCGCGGAGTGATGGCGTCGTCGACGATCTTCCGCGTCCTCGGGGTCAATCCGATCGTCGGCGGTGTCATTGCGCCTGAGCACGACCGGAAAGGCGGCGCGCCTGTCGTCGTGCTCACTTCGGACTTCTGGCGGAGTCGCTTTGGCGGCGACCCCCAGGCCGTCGGCCGCACGATCACGCTGAACGACCGCTTGTACACGATCATCGGCGTGATCCCAAGCGACGACGTCTTGTGGCGGCGCGCGTCCGTCATCATGCCGATTGGACAATGGAGCGAACCGCTGTTCTGGAACCGCGGCGTCGGCATGGGCATGCGGGTCGTCGGCAAGCTGAAGGGCGATACGACGACGCGGCACGCGCAATCGGAGCTCGACAGCATCGGCGCCGCGCTCGCTCGCGAATATCCGGTTGAAAACAAGGACAAGGGCATTTACGCCGTGTCGATGCGCGAGGATCTGACCGGCGACGTGCGCACGCCGCTTCTCGTGCTGCTGGGCGCGGTCGGCTTCGTGCTCCTGATGGCGTGCGCCAACGTCGCCAATCTCCTGCTCGCACGCGCGACATCCCGTCGCCGCGAGCTCGCCATTCGCGGCGCGCTCGGCGCGACGCGCGGCCGCGTCGTGCGCCAGCTGCTCACGGAAAGCCTGCTCCTCTCGATGTTCGGCGGCGCCGCCGGACTGGCGCTCGCGGCATCGCTCAACGGCGTCCTGATTGCGAAGATCACGAGCCAGCTTCCGCGGGCCAGTCAGATTCACCTCGATACCACCGTGCTTGGCTTCACCGTGCTGCTCACGCTCGCAGCCACTCTCCTGTTCGGCGCCGCGCCGGCGTTCGGCGGCGCTCGCGCAGACGTCAACGAGGCGCTGAAGGAAGGCGTCCGCGGCACGACCAGGCGTCACCGGCTGCTGTCGGCACTTGTCGTCGTCGAGGTGGCACTCGGTCTCGTTTTGACCGCGTCCGCGGGGTTGATGATCCGGACGATGTCGCAGTTGTGGAGCGTGAATCCCGGCTTCGACGCGGAGAATGTTTTGACATTCGGCGTTGCCGGGTCGCCGGCGGTCCACGGCACGCCGACGGCGGTTCGCAACGGATTTGCGCAGACGATGGAAGAACTGCGCCGCGTGCCTGGCGTGAAGGCCGTCAGCGTGTTGTTCGGGGGCCTGCCGATGGACGGCGATTCGGAGCTGCCCTACTGGGTGGAAGGGCGGCCGAAACCCGCCGAGCAGAGCCAGATGGATCTGGCACTCTTCTACGCCGTCGATCCGGATTATCTCCACGTGATGCGCATCCCGCTCGTGCGCGGAAGATTCCTCACCGCGCAGGACAACGAGAAAACGCCCTGCGTGGCGGCCGTGGACGAGGAATTCGTGCACAGGGCGTTTCCCAACGAGAGTCCGCTCGGACAGCACATCAACTTCGAGCTGCTGCCGCTGAAATGCGAGATTGTCGGCATCGTCGGCCACATCAAGCACTGGGGTCTCGACGCCGACGCGACGGCGAAGGTCCGTTCGCAGTTGTATCTCTCGGCGCGGCAGCTGCCCGACACCGTCATGGATCTGGCCTCGACGAACTCCGATTGGGTGGTTCGCACGACCGTCGATCCGTATGCGGTCGTTCCCTCGCTCAAGCAAACGGTCACCCGCGTCAGCGGCAACATGGTCATGTTCGGCGAGCAGACCATGCGGGACGTGATCAGCAATTCGCTGTCGGCGCGGCGCTTCACGCGACTCTTGCTCGGAAGCTTCGCCATTCTCGCACTCGTGCTGGCGGCCGTCGGCATTTACGGCGTCGTGTCCTACACCGTCACTCAGGCAACGCAGGAGATCGGCGTTCGGATGGCCCTCGGCGCGGACCGCGCCACCGTGCTGCGCGCGGTGCTGAAGGGTGCGATGACGATGGCGGTGATCGGCATCGTGGTCGGCGCGGTGGGCGCCTTCGCCGCGACGCGTGTGATGAAGGATCTGCTGTTCGGTGTCAGCGCGACCGACCCTCTGACGTTCGGAGCTGTCGCGCTGCTGCTGGGGATGGTGACGCTCGTCGCGAGCTACGTGCCCGCGCGTCGCGCGACGAAAGTGGATCCGATCGTCGCGCTCCGCTACGAGTGACCCAGGGTCTGTGAAGGGACTAGTCTACTAGATCGCTGAACAGCGGCGATCAGCTTCCCGTAGTGAGCGCACTGGCCAAAGCTGTCCGCCACGTGGTCCACGAGAGTTTTCCGCTCCGCGAAGGCGAATCGGGCCAGTCTGTTTCGGCGGCATTCGCGAGGATTTCTTTGAACCGCGTCTGATCGATTAATGCGTGAGACGGAATCGCGAAAACCTCGCATTCTCGCCAGCGAATATCTCGGTCGGGTGTTCGGGCGCATGGAGATTAATTCGCGACCAGAATCCTTCGCGATAATTCCCTGGCATTATCCAGACATCCAACGATTCGCGCGCAATCGCGTCCTTGTGTGCAGTGCCATCATTGGCATGCCAGGACATCACAACCGGCTGTGGTCCAACAGCGACAACATGGCGCCCTCGTGGCCCGGCGTAATCGCGGCCCGCATCGCCCCAGTAGTGTCCTTGCGGTAGTTGGCCATCCTCGCGCGTGGCGATACTCCAGCCGCTAGGCAGGTGCGTTGCGATTGCTGACGTTGCACCGTCGACATTGCTTGGCCCGCCGGCGTGACTCCCGCAGGCTCCAAAGCTCACGCAGAGTCCAACGACAATTGACGCTGTCAGCAGGTATCGACCACGCGTTTTGCCCAGATTGAAAAGCTCGGGCGTTCGCATCCCGGCGATCTCAATCTCCACGGCCATCCGCAAGTGTGACGCGTTCGACTGCGCCGGCTCATCCGACGCACTCAGCAATCTGCCAACCAATTCCGAGCGTGGCTGCCTGCCATGTCGATCGCAGGCATCTATGTTGCCTTACCGCGCTGTTGCTGATCGAATTTGGAATGCGAAAGTTGACCCTTGCGCAGTGCCTTACCAAGGAATGGAAGTCGGTGAATCAGCCGCCGCCGACGATTTGAACGGAGAAGTCGCGATGCTGCTTCTGAAGCTCGTCGGCGCCGTGTTGATCGTGGCAGTCTCCTCGGCGTCTGCTTCGGCCGACGTGATTACCTTCAATACATCAGACAGGCAGTTCGACCGCGGCGTCGACAACCAGGGCTGGTGGAGCGCGACAGGTCCGAACGTCAACACGAACGACAACTACTTCGCCGGGTCCACATGCCGCGATTCGACTTGTTCCGCAATCGACCAAACGAGAAATTTCTTCACATTCGATCTCGCCTCGCTCAGCGGTACTGTCGTATCCGCGACGCTGGAGCTGAGACGAAGCTTCAACCAGTCGCCGACCGCGACGTACCAGCTGTTCGACGTATCCACCGATGCCCGAACGCTCAACAACAACACAGGAACGAGCGGCGCAATTTTCGACGATCTCGGCACCGGCCATAATTACGGCGTCTTCCAGGTCACGAACGGCGGCCGCGACGACACTCTGCAGTTCACATTGAATGGCGCGGGCAGAGCCGACATCCAAGCCGCATCTGGACGATTTTTTTCGATTGGCGGCGACGTTCTCGGCGGGTTTCTATTTGGCGGCAGCGACGGTCGTGCCGGGTCAGGGATTCAGCGGCTGGTCGTCACGACTGTAAGTCCGACGCCGGAACCCGCGAGCATCACCGGTGTGTTGATCGGCATCACCATGATCGTGCTCGGCCGGCGCAAGAGCGTACGTTCTTCGCGAACCTGAAAGGTTCAAGAATCAGGTCACGCGGCGAGGCGGCCGTGCCGAGGCAACAAAATCGGTCGTGAACCTTGTCCCGGTGATTTCAGGGAGGCGAGATCGTCCGCAGTCAAGCCCGACGACGGTCCGGCGATCATCACACCACGACGAGAAATCGAATTCGTCAGAGCGCCTGCCGTAAACAGTCGGCGCTTCATCCATTCGGTCAAGCGGTTCCATCTGGCTCCATTCGGTCAAGCGGTTCCATCTGGCGCCCGTCTGGTCCACCATCTTCCTCGCTTCGCTCGGTCGTCGGCGGACGATCCGCTCTTCGGGAAGCGCCGCCACGCCTTCGGCGTGACGAGCGGTTCCGACTCTCGTCTGATCCGCCAGCCTCGGATCATCCGCACGCGCGGCCGTCGCAACCGCATCCTGCTAGCTGCGCGGAGGCGCGGTCAACGCTCGGAGGCCGCGGAACGCGCTCGAAGCGCACGTCCGCACGCGAAGAGCGTTGACGACGCCGAGCACAGCTCCACACTGACGCGCATGATGGCCGCGTCACACCGACCCACTCCGGCCGAGACGCGCCGATACCCACCGAACACGAATTGCTGCACCTCTGATGACTCCCGATAATCAGGCGTTCGTGCTCTGAGCACGCCAGGCGTCATCGGTTCATGGAGGTGCATCGATGCTGGACGACCTCGATCCGCGGACGCGCGACGATGACGATCCTCGGGACATCGAGGAACATTGGGTCACGCTCGATCGAGGGTCGTCCGATGATGACCCTCGCGACGTGGTGGATGACACCCGCGACCGCGATCGCGATCCACGCGACCGCGACCCGCGTGACCCGTTCGTCGACGGGTTGGAACTGCCGCGGGGGCCCGAGCGCGAGCTGGTGGTCGACGGCGATCACCGGTACGAACTGAACGGCGACGAGAGCCGCTCGCTCGCGGCCGTCGGCGCCCTGCGGGTCGTCTCCGAGGACGATCTCCGCGACCCGCGCGACGAGGCGTCCGACTCGCGCGAGGGTGTACGCCACCTCCGTGACGAAGGCCTCGTGAGGTCTATCTCGCTGGACGGTGGCGAGCGCGCCGTGACGCTCACGGACCGTGGCCAGCATCTCCTGGAGACGCATCGACGCGAGCGCGACGGCGGCCGCGAGCAGGCGTTCTACGCGGACGTGAGCCGGCCGCGCGAGCTATCACACGACGTCGAGCTCTATCGGGCCTACCTCGACGAAGCCGAGCGGCTCCGCGACGAGGGCGGCGACGTCCGCCGCGTCGTCCTCGACCATGAGCTCAAACGCGAGTACCAGGAATGGCTGCAGGCGCACAACCGCGGACGGGCGGACAGCGACGGCCGCCCCGATCGCGCCCCCCGCGAGATTGAGGCATGGGCGCGCGAGCACGACCTGCCGTACTTCGATGACCGGGTCCACTTTCCGGACTTCCGGATCGAGTACGAGGTCGACGGACGCGAGCGTCACGAGGACGTCGAAGTCGTCACGGAACACTATCGCGGCGCCCATGCGGCGAGTGTCGCGCGGGCTGGATTTCGGTGCTACAGCAGCCGCGGTCGAGGCGGTGGCCGTGGGTTCGATCCGCGCGTCGCGGAGGCGGTCCTCCGATGATGAAAGCCATCTCGATCCGGCTGCGGCAACGTCAGTCCGGTACGCATCGGCACGCTCATGCGATTCGGGTTTACCCACCGGCAGGCCGAATTCCTCGTCCATGTCCTCGTCTTCTCGGGCGTGTTCCTCGAGCGGCAGTACCGCGCCTTCACCCGGCCTCGTCCACGGCCAGAAGACGCACGACTTTCTGGCCGAGCTCGTCGCAGCGGGGTACGCGACGGCGATCACGCCTGGCGCGCCGAGCGGGACAAGCGGACCTACTTTCGCGAAGCGCTCGAGCGGGACCTGCCGGACGCCTGGTATCCGCATCTCACCTTCGGCAGCGGCCTCGAGAAAACGACGCGATTTTTTCCGGACAAGCTGCCGATCGGCGTGCCACTCGGAGGCGAGCGGCGCCATGTCTTTCTCTACCTGGCGACCCGGGAGGTGCCCACCGACTTTCGGCTGTTTCTGCTCCGGCACGTCGAGCTGCTCGCGGCGGTCGATGAATGGACGATTCGTGTGCTGGTGCCGCGGCGGTTGCGCAAGGCCGCGGCGCTTTACCGCTATGCCCTCCGCGACACGCTCATGATGCCGCTGGGGCCGAGTGACGTCGAGCCCCTCGACTGGTATTTCCGATGGCGTGACGGACACGTGGTGTGTCCGTCCGCGGATCGCGATCTCGACCTCGCCACGGCCCGGCGGACGTTCGCGGCGGCGCGGTTCGAGGCGCTCTATCGCATGTGGCAACGGCACGGTGTACGCATCCTCTGGGCCGCGCAGTCGACCGTCCTCCGGGACCATCTGCAGCGGGGCTGGGGCCGTCTCGAGTTCGTCGAACTGCGGCACCAATACCTGCAGCTCACACCGCTCATTGGCGGCGCGACCGGCAGCGAGCAGCCCTCTCACGAGGAGACAACCTAGGAACCGCGTAGGTTGTCCTCAACTATCGCACCCGTCCTGATGGCGCTATCGCCAGGATCTCCGTTCCTGCGGACGCGCGCTGCCCCCAACGCGCAGACCACGCATACAGTTGCCCGCCACGCTGTCACGCGAGGGCGGCGCGTTCTGCCGCCCGTCTGCGAGCCACGGCGTCGGTGATGGAGAGCAAGCCGTGGCGTGAACGACGCCGGCGTCGCGAGCGCGGGGTGGCTCCGCGCCTGTCCGTGGGGGTCGTTCACGCCACGGCTTGCGTGTCAGGTGAGGCGTGTCGTGGCGCGTCGATTGTGGGCGCATCTGGGCCGCCCGTGGACCGTGGTCGCCATCGTGATCACGCGACAGTTGTGCACGTGGATCTCCTCGGCGATGACAGACATGTGCAGCGGTGCGTGCCGCGGCGGATCTGCCGCAGGATCTTCGCGCCCGAAAGCGTGACGGCCATCACGTCCGCCAGCATGGCGCTGTGCTCGCCGCCGTCAATGCTCTCGCTGCGCTCGACCCCGCGTGCCGCGGGGCTGGCGGCATTGACGGCGGCTGCGCGCAGCGCACGAATGGCTCTTACGTGATGGCCGGGACGGCGTCGGCCTCGAGAAGTGCTGGTGCAGGCGGTGTCAGCGGAGCGTTGACGAACGCCCGACGCGAGCGTATGCTCTGACATCGTCGCTGGTGCCACCACACGGCATTCCCTTCACGTCGCCCGACGTGGAGCGCTGATCGAACGTCGCCTCAGGCCGCGCTCAACAGACGCAGTCTCTCATGGTCGCACCCAGATGTGCGACCCGAGCGCGGAGCACGACTCCCCGCTCGTTTGGTGCCAGGCCACATCGCCAGCATCCGCGCCATCGATGACAGCGCGCCGGCCCAGCGTCGGCGCGCTGCCTCGCGCGAAAACCCACCGTCAAGTGATCGCCGTCGGCAACGCGTGCACGCGCGGGGAGGCTGCGTATGAAAACCTGGTTGACCGTGGCCGAGGGAGCTGAGTACGCCGGTGTCAGCCGCGACACGATCTACACCGCCTGTGAACATCGCGAGCTCCGCCATGCGCGCGTCGCGAGACGGCGCGCGATTCGCGTGAAGCGTGAATGGATTGACGCCTGGTTGGAGCAGCACACGCAGGATGCAGACCGCTCGTCCGACTGCGGGCTCGCATCGAGAGGTCGATCGTGATGGCCGCGCTGATCGGCGGCGACCGAGCTGCACCGGTGGCGATCGACATCGACGACGAGCGGCGAACCACGTCGACACGAGTGCCCGTCCTGCTGACGGTCGACGAGGCCGCCGATCTGCTGCGCACCACGCGCCGCGGGATCTACGCGATGATCGCGCGGCGTCAACTGCCCCGTGTGATCCGCATTCGCCGGCGCGTGCTGGTGCGCAGCGCAGACCTGCTAGACTGGCTGCACCAGAAGCGCGCGCCATCGCCGCAGGAGTGAACGGCGATGAGCGTCACAATCCGACCGTTTCGGAGTGGCGGCTGGGAAGTCGACATTCGACTTGTCCTGCCAGACCACTCCGAACATCGACAACGCAGGAAGGCTCCGATGGCGCCGAAGAGCGCCGCGCAGCGATGGGCCGAAGCGCGGGAGCGTGAGTGGTACGAGCAGCTCACGAATCCGCACGCGAGGCAGCCACCAAAGGAGGTGCCGACACTCGAGACGTTCTGGCCGCGGTTCATCGACGGATACGCGCGCGCGAATCGGCAGAAACCGAGCAGCATGGCATCCAAGGAATCGATCGGCCAGTTGCACCTCATTCCGCGATTCGGATCCAGGCGGCTGAACGCGATCACGACGGAGGATGTTCAACGCTTGAAGCAGCATCTGCACGACCGGTCGCCGAAAACCGTCAACAACGTGCTCACGGTCCTGAACGTGCTCTTGAAGAAGGCGGTGGAATGGGACGTGATCGATCGCGTGCCGTGCGTGATTCGGCTGCTGCCTATTCCGAAGCCGTCAGCAGGCTTCTGCGACTTCGACGAATACGCGCGGCTGATCAACGCGGCGAAAGCGATGGATCGAACGGCCCATCTCATCGTGCTCCTTGGCGGTGACGCGGGCCTGCGATGCGGCGAGATGATGGCGCTCGAATGGCGCGAGATCGACCTGCCGAAGCGGCAGCTGTGCGTGCAACGATCCGACTGGAAAGGCCACGTGACGATCCCGAAGGGCGGGCGATTGCGCTACGTGCCGCTGACAGTCCGACTCGCGACGGCGCTTCGCGAGCACCGGCACCTGCGGGCCGATCGCGTGTTGTGCCGCGCAGATGGATCGGCGTTGTCGGCGGACGGCGTCAAGCACCACGTCGAACGCGTCGCACGTCGCGCGCACATCCTGCAGAACGGTGTGCATCGACTGCGGCACACCTTCTGTTCGCATCTCGCGATGCGGGGTGCGCCGGCGCGCGCGATTCAGGAGCTCGCCGGACACAAGGATCTGTCGACGACGCAGCGGTACACGCACCTCAGTCCCGCGGCGCTCACGACTGCGATTCGGCTGCTGGATGGCGACGGAAGTGGTCGAAATTTGGGAGACATGTTGGAGACGGCGGATCGCTGATCCGCTATCTCCAATCCCCAGAGTGATTTAGTTGGCGGGGTCGACGGGACTCGAACCCGCGGCCTCTGCCGTGACAGGGCAGCGTTCTAGCCAACTGAACTACGACCCCGAACCTGTGACGCGACCTGGTGGGCGGTACAGGATTCGAACCTGTGACAGCCGGCGTGTAAAGCCGGTGCTCTACCACTGAGCTAACCGCCCGGCCTGACAACGTGCGTTCCGGCTGCCCGCCAAAACATCCCATTATACGTTGCCTTCAGGACGAGCAGCAATATCGCGACGAGCAGACCGACCACCGCGCGATGCTCGCGATTCGCGATCGCCTGGCGCAGGCTGAACCGCCGCCCCGTCGCGAGCGGGCTTCGACGCTTCGCCGCCACGCCGCTGCGATAGAGATCGTACTGCTCGCCGAACGCGCGGCGCAGATACGCTTCCTCGCTCTTGATCGCCGCAGTGAACGTCGACGCGAGGTACACGGCGACCAGCACGGCGACGGCCACGCTCCGGCACGCGACCGCCAGCCCGATCCCCATCACGGCGGATCCGAGATACAGCGGATGGCCAACCCATCGATACGGCCCCGACGAGGTCACTTCACGCGACTTGTTGAGATGTCCCGCGGCCCAGACGCGAATCGCTTCGCCGGCGGCGGCGATCGACATCCCGATCGCGATCGACGCGCCGGTCGGCTGCGCGAGCACGATGACGAGCACGCCGAACACCCACCCCAGCGCCACGCGCAGCCGCGCGAGCGCCGCAATCAGCGCCTCAAACACGGGGCTGCTCGGCGGCCAGCCGGCGATCGACGGCGGCGATCACCTCGGGGACTTCGACGTCGAGCAGGCACATGCGATCGAGCCGGCACCGCCGCAGATGGTGGCACCGGCACACGGCGTCGCGCGACACGGTGACGTCGAGCGGCGACAGCGGACCGTTGCGCGCCGGGCGCGTCGGACCGTAGAGGCCGACGATCGGCGTCCCGACCGCGGCCGCGATGTGCGTCGGACCGGTGTCGCCGGACACCATCAGCGCCGCCCCGCGCGCCAGCGCGGCGAGATCCGCGATCGTGGTCGGCGGCGAGGCCGTCGCGGCGCCGCGCGCGGCGGCCACGACGGCGGCGGCCAGCGCTTCCTCGCCCGGCCCCCACAACACGACCGACGACAGCCCGTGCCGCGCGCGCAGATCGATCGCGACGGCGGCGAGGCGCTCCGGCGGCCACCGTTTGTTCGGCCAGGCCGCGCCCGGATTGAGGAGCGCGTAGCGGCCGCCCGTCCGGTCGCGCACGACGCGCGCCGCGTCCGACGGCGGCTCGTCGATCGGAAATTCCGCGCGCGCGGCGGTGATCCCCAGAAGCGTCAGCACGCCGAGGTTGATGTCGACCACATGGCGCGTCTCGCGCGGATCGTAGAGGCCGCCGCGCCCGGGATCGTGCGCCTCGGTGTAGAAGAGCCGCGCCGCGCGCTCGCGCGCGTAACGCGACGAGAAGCCCAGCACGCGCGGCGCGCCAGACGCGCGCGCGAGCAGCGCCGATTTGATCAGCCCCTGCAGATCGATCGCCACGTCGTGGCGCCCGCGCCGCAGCTCGCGAACCGCCGCCGCGAGCGACGCGCCGCCCGAGGCGCCGCCGCGATCGTTGATCACGAGGCGGCGATCGATCACCGGCACGAGATCGAGAATCTCCCGGTGCTTCGCGCTGACGAGCCAGTCGATCCGCGCCTGCGGGAACGCGCGGCGCAGCGCCGCCGCCACCGGAATCGCGTGCACCACGTCGCCGAGCGCGCCGAGGCGCACGATCAGCAGGCGCGCCGGCGTCACGATCGCGCGATCCTTTTCAGCAGATCGCGCGTCGCGTGCTGCTTCGGATCGCCGACGATCGCGGTGCGGCCGCCGTACGCCGCCACGACCGCCCGCTCCGGCACGGTGTCGACAGTGTAGTCGGTCCCCTTGCAGTGGACGTCGGGCCGCAGCAGCCGCAGCAGCCGCTCGACTGTCGCCTCGCCGAAGACGACAACGTAGGCGACACCGCGCACGGCCGCGACGATCTCAGCCCGATCGGCGGCCGGGAGGATCGGGCGCCCGTTGCCCTTCAGCGCTGCCACCGACGCATCGTCGTTCACGGCGACGACGAGCACGTCGGCCTCGCGCGCGGCGCCCTGCAGGTAGCGCACGTGTCCCACGTGCAGCAGATCGAAGCAGCCGTTCGCGAACGCAATCGACTTCCCCGCCGCCCGCTCGCGCTCGACGGCCGGCACGAGCTCACGCTCCGACACGACCATCACGAATTCCAGATTCCAAATTCCAAATTCTCAATTCCTCCGGCGCCCCTGCGCCGGCCCTTCCTGCGACCACGTTTCGGTCGTCGTATCGTGATCGCTCGTCACGGCGTCGGCGAGCTCCGCAGCGGACACCGTCGCCGTCCCGCGCTTCATGACGACGATGCCGCCGGCGTAGTTCGCGAGGCGGGCGGCTTCGTAGAACGACGCGCCCGCGCCGATCGCGAGGCCGAACGCGGCGATCACCGTGTCGCCGGCGCCGGTGACGTCGGCGACTTCGTCGGACCCGTAGATCGGCACGTGAATCGTCGGCTGCTTCGGCTGGAAGAGCGCCATGCCGCGGCTGCCGCGCGTGACGAGCACCGCCTGCATCGCGGTGCGGCGCAGCAGCAGCCGTCCCGCCCGCTCGAGCGCGTCGGCATCGTCGCCGATGTGGATGCCGAGGAGCTGTTCGACTTCCGATTCGTTCGGCGTGCACGTCGTGAGGCCTCGATAGTCGACGAGGCGGTAGCGCGAGTCGAGCAGCACCGGCACCGGCCGCCGCCGGCCGCGGCGCGCGAGGCCGCGGCGAATCGCATCGGCGAGCGCCGGCGTGACGAGGCCCGATCCGTAATCGGACAGGATGACCGCGTCGCACCCGTCGAGCGCCGGCGCGATCTGGCGCGCGAGCGCGGCGCTGATTGCCGGCGCGAGCGGCCAGCCGCTCTCGCGATCGATCCGCACCACCTGCTGCCGGGCCGCGTGCACGCCGCCCGCGAGAATCCGCGTCTTCACCGGCGTCCGGTAGTCGCGCGCGCGGATGACGGGTGCGCGATCGACGCCGCGGTGGAAGCTGCGGAGCAGGCGGCGGCCTTCGGCGTCGCCGCCGACGAGGCCGACGAGCCGCGCGCCGCCGCCGAGCGCCGCGACGTTGTTCGCCGCGTTGCCGGCGCCGCCCGCCACCATCTCGGTCGCGTCGTACTTCAGGATGAGGACGGGCGCTTCGCGCGACACCCGCGCCACCTCGCCGTAGATGAACTCGTCCGCGATCAGGTCGCCGACGACGAGGACGCGGCGGCTCGAGAAGGCGTCGACGAGCGCGAGCAGCCGCTCCCTCCGTTCGGCCTCGCCGGGAAGCGGATGAACGGACCGCGCTAGGAGCATCGCATCAGTATCCAGCTCGCGGCGGCAGCGAGGTTGTCGACCACGGCGTCTGCGGCGAGGCCCGGGCGCGGACGCAGTTCTTCGACAGCGCCGGATCCCGTGCGCACGAGGATCGCGCGCGCGCCCACGGCGCGCGCGAGCTCGACGTCGCCCCACGTGTCGCCGACGACATACGACTGCGCCGGATCCAGATGCAGCGCGCCGGCGGCGCGATCGACGAGCGCGCGTCCGGGCTTGCGGCAGTCGCACGGCCGCCGGAACTGAGGCACCGCGCCCTCCGGGTGGTGCGGACAATAGTAATACGCGTCGACGCGCGCCTTGCCGGCCGCCAGCGCCAGGTCGAGCGCGCGGTGCGTCTGGTCGACGAACGCCTCGGTGAAGTATCCGCGCGCGATCCCCGATTGATTCGTGATGACGACCACGGGCAGATCCGCGCGGTTGAGCGCGCGGATCGCATCGACCGTCCACGGAAAGAGCGCGAGCCGCTCCAGCGTGTCGAGGTAGCCGACGTCCTCGATCAACGTGCCGTCGCGATCGAGGAAGACGCCGGGGCGCAGGGCTGCCGCACGCTCCGTCATCGCAGCGTTCGACGCGCGGCGTCGATCACCGGGCCGACCTCGATGCCGCGCATGCAGCGGTGATCGAGCGGGCACTCGCGCAGCATGCACGGCCGGCACCACGCCGGGTACGACACGACGACGTGGTCGCCGCCGACCGGCGCGGTCGCGTGCTCGTTGGTCGGCCCGAACATCGCGGTCACCGGCACGCCGAGCGCCGCGGCGAGATGCATCGCGCCGGAATCGTTGGTGACGAGCGCGCGGCACCGCGCCAGCACGCCCGCCAGCGCCGGCAGATCCGTGCGCCCGGCGAGATCAATCGCCGGCGCGCCGCGAGCGACCTCGCGCGTCGTCCGCGCGTCGGCGCCGCCGCCGACGAGCACGCACGCGACGCCGTCGCGTGCGAGCGCGGAGGCGAGCGCGGCGAATCGTTCCGGGGGCCAGCGCTTCGCGCCGCCGTACGCCGCGCCCGGCGCGAGCGCGACGAGCGCGCTGCGGCCGTTCCATCCGGCGTCGGCCAGCAGGAGATCAGCGGCGGCGCACGCCGCCGCCGGCGCCGCGATTCGCGGCTCGCGCGGGCCGTTGGGGAATCCGAGCGCGGCAGTGAGGTGGCGGTAGTCGTCCACCTGGTGCACGCGCGCGATGCGCGGCACTGATCGCGTGAGCCACCGGCTGCGCACGCCGTCGCCGTAGCCCCATCGCTCGGGAATGCCGGCGCGCACGGCGACCAGCGCGGCGTGAATCGAGTTCGGCAGCAGCAGCGCCGCGTCGAACCCGCGGCCGGCAAGCTCGGCGCCGATCGACGTCCAGCTGCCGACGCGCGCGACCGACGCGGGACGATTCAGCACGATCGTCTCGGTGATCTCGGGCACGAGCTGAAAGAGCGGCGCGACCGGACCGCGCGCGGCGACGGCGACGTGCGCGCCGGGCGCGCCGCGGCGCACGTCGGCGATCGCCGGCAGCGCCATGACGGCGTCGCCCAGCCAGTTCGGCGCGAGGATGACCAGACGCTTCATCGTGTGGTACGGTCGGTGTCGCCGTGCGTTACGAGCGTACCACGACATGAAGATCGCCCTGCTGCAGGTCAACCCGACCGTTGGCGATCTCCAGGGCAACCGGACGCTGATCGTGGACGCACTCGGCGCGGCGGCCGGCGCCGGCGCCGATCTCGCGGTGACGCCGGAGCTCGCGCTCGTCGGATACCTCCCGCGCGATCTGCTGCTCAGCGCCGCGTTCGTGCGCAAGAGCCGCGAGGCGCTGGACGCGCTCGCGTGCGACGCCGTCCGTCTGCCGCCGGTGCTCGTCGGCGTGCCGGAGCCGAATCCATCCGACGAAGGGCGTCCGCTCTTCAACAGCGCCGCGCTCCTCCACGGCGGCCGCGTCGTCCAGTATTTCCGCAAGGCGCTGCTGCCGACCTACGACGTCTTCGACGAGGATCGCTACTTCGAGCCGTTCCACGGCCCGCAGCTGTTGGACATCGCCGGCCGCCGCGTCGGCATCAGCATCTGCGAGGACATCTGGAACGATCGCGACTACTGGAAGCGGCGCCGCTACCACCACGATCCGATCGAGGAACTCGTGCGCGCGGGCGCCGAGCTCGTGATCAACCTGTCGGCCTCGCCGTTCACGGCCGGCAAGCACCGGCGCCGCGAGCAGATGCTCGGCAGCATGGCGGAGAAGCACGGCGTGCCGGTGGCGTACGTGAACCAGTTCGGCGGCAACGACGATCTCGTGTTCGACGGCCGCAGCAGCGTCTTCGACGCGAGCGGCGCGCCGATCGCCCGCGGCCGCTCGTTCGACGCGGACGTCGTCGTCTGCGACGTGGATGCGGCGCGGCCGATCGCGCCGCCCGGCGATCTCGGCATCGAGTCGGAGGTGTGGCGCGCGCTCGTGCTCGGGACGCGCGACTACGCGCGCAAGTGCGGCTTCACGCGGGTGCTGCTCGGGCTCTCGGGCGGCATCGATTCGGCCCTCACTGCCGCAATTGCCGCCTCCGCGCTCGGACCAGGTCGCGTGCTCGGCGTGCTGATGCCGTCGCCCTACTCGAGCCGGGGCAGCATCGACGACGCGCGCGCCGTGGCGGCGAGCCTCGGCATCGAGACGATGACGCTGCCGATCGAGCCGTTGATGCGGACGTTCGACGCGACGCTCGAGCCCGCGTTCGGCGGCGCTCCGCCGGAGATCGTCGCCGAGAACGTGCAGGCGCGCATCCGCGGCAACCTGCTGATGGCGCTCTCGAACGCGCGCGGCGCGCTGCTCCTCACGACGGGCAACAAATCGGAGCTCTCGGTCGGCTACTGCACGCTCTACGGCGACATGTCGGGCGGGCTCGCGGTGATCGCGGACGTGCCCAAGACGCTCGTGTACGCGATCGCGCGCTGGCGCAACGAGACCGAAGGCCGCGCCGTGATTCCGGACGCGAGCCTCACGAAAGCGCCGTCGGCGGAGCTGCGGCCGAACCAGACCGATCAGGATGCCCTCCCGCCCTACGACGTGCTCGATGCGATCCTGCAGCGCCACATCGAGCAGCACCAGTCGGCGGAGGAGATCATCGCCGCGGGGTTCGATCCGGCCACCGTCGCGCGCGTGCTGCGGCTCGTGCAGATCGCCGAGTTCAAGCGCAAGCAGGCGGCGCCCGGCCTGAAGGTGACCGATCGCGCGTTCGGCACCGGCTGGCGGATGCCGATTGCAGGGCGCCGGCCGTGACGCGCGTCCTCGTCACCGGCGCCGGCGGCTTCATCGGCCATCACCTCGTGTCGTTCCTGAAACGGCGCGGCGACTGGGTGCGCGGCGCCGATGTCGCGCGGCCGCAGTACGCGCCGACCGAGGCCGACGAGTTCCTCGAGATCGATCTGCGCGACGCGTCGCGGGCGCGCGCGGCCGTCGAGGGCGCCGATGACGTGTACGCGCTCGCCGCCGACATGGGCGGGATGGGCTACATCTCGTCGCACCACGCGCGCATCCTGCACGACAACGCGCTCATCAACCTGAACACGCTCGAGGCGGCGCGCGCCTCCGGCGTCTCCCGATATCTCTACACGTCGTCGGCGTGCGTCTACCCGGAGTTCCGGCAGATGGACGCGGCGGTGACGCCGCTCAGGGAAGAGGACGCGTATCCGGCGCAGCCGCAGGACGCGTACGGCTGGGAGAAGCTGATCGCGGAACGGCTGTGCGCGCACTACCGCGAGGATTACGGCATCGAGACGCGCATCGCGCGGTTCCACAACATCTTCGGCCCGCTCGGCACGTGGCGCGGCGGCCGCGAGAAGGCGCCGGCGGCGATGTGCCGCAAGGTGGCGACGGCGAAGCTCACCGGCGCGCGCGAGATCGAGATCTGGGGCGACGGCCAGCAGACGCGGTCGTTTTGCTACATCGACGACTGCCTCGAAGGGATCGCGCGGCTGATGGCGTCGGCGTATCGCGAGCCGCTCAACATCGGGCAGGATCGGTTGATCTCGATCAACCAGCTCGCCGACATCGTGTGCGCGATCGCCGGCGTCGCGCTCGAGAAGCGGCACGTGCCCGGGCCGCAGGGCGTGCGCGGCCGCAACTCCGACAACAGCCGCTTGCGCCAGGTGCTCGGATGGGAGCCGCACGTCGCGCTCGAGGACGGCCTCGCGCGCACCTACGCGTGGATCGAAGCGGAAGTCGTCCGCGCGTTCGCCGCGCTCGAGTGATCGCGCATTCCAAATTCCAAATTCCAAATTCCTAATTCGTGACGTCGCCGGAGGGAAACATGCCGGCGACGTGCTCGGCGCCCTGCTCGTCGTCGCGCCACCGCCGGTGCATCCACAGCCACAGCTCCGGATGCCGGCGCACGTACATCTCGAGGACGTCGGTGCAGCGCTGCGTCAGCTCGCGCACGGCGTCGGGTGAATCGGACGGCGGCGGCTCGATCGGATGTTCGTAGATCAGCCGATAGCGTCCGCCTCCGAGCGGCAGCGCGAAGACGGGGACGACGGGCGCGCCGGTGCGCAGCGCGAGCGCCGCGACGGCGGACGTGGTGGCCGCCGGCCGCTCGAAGAAGTCCACGTAGATCGCGTCGCGGCTCATGATGTGCTGATCGATCAGCACGGCGACGCCGCGCCCCTCGTGAAGCGTCCGCATCACGCGCCGGATCGTGCCGCGGCGATAGACGACGGTGTTGCCCGTGCGCGTGCGGATCGTCTCGAGCAGCCGGTTGAGATACGGGTTGTCGAGCGCGCGCGCGAGGATGGTCACCGGCTCGACCTGCAGCGCGTGCACCATCGCCTGGATTTCCCAGTACCCGAAATGACCGGTCACGAACAGCACGCCCTTGCGCTGCGCGTAGGCGAGGCGCGATCGCTCGATGCCGTCCACGTCCACGGACGCGAGCATGCGCTCGGGCGACAGCGTCGCGAACCGCAGCAGCTCGAAGAGCAGGCGGCCGAAATGGCCGAACGCCGCACGCGCGATCGCGCGGCGCTCGCGCGCCGGGCGCGTGGGAAACGCGGCGGCGAGATTGCGGTGCGCGATGCGGCGGTGCGCGCCGTCGAGCGTGTAGAACGCGAGGCCGAGCGACGTCCCGCACGCGCGCACCAGCCACGCCGGCATCACGCGCACGACGACGATCAGCACGCGCACCGCCGCGTACTCGAGCTGGTGTCTCATCGGCGCGCGATGCGGTCGAGGAGCCAGGCGCGGAACGCCTCCGCCGGCTCGACCCCGACGTTCAGCGGGACGGAGGCGATCGGCAGATCGCCGAGATCGCACGCGCTCAACCGCACGGCGTCCTTCTCCGTCGTGAGCACGATTGCCGATCCTTTCGCGCGCGCGTCGGCGGCGATCCGCGCGACGTCGCGCGCGTCGAACGGATGGTGGTCGCGGAACTGCATCACGCCCGTGATGTCCCAGCCGGCGGCGGCGACGTCGGCCACGAACCGCTCCGGCCGCGCGATGCCGGCGACGACGAAGACGCGCGACGCGGGCGGGACGACGACCGTGTCGCGCGGAGTCGATAGGCGGCGCGGCGCGCCAATCGCGCGCGTCACGCGAAACACGCGCGCGATGCCGCACGCGCGCGCGATCCGATCGGCGGCCGTGTCGTACCCGGCGGTGACCAGCGCCGCGTCGGCGACCGCCGCCGCCGAGAGCCGCTCGCGCAGGCGGCCCGCCGGCAGCGGCCGATCCTGCAGATCCTCCTCGGCGACGAGCAGCAGATCGACGTCGCGCGCGAGCTGCAGGTGCTGGAAGCCGTCGTCGAGCAGGTGCACGGTGGCGCCGAGCCGGCGCTCCGCGATGCGGCCCGACACGTATCGATCCGCGGAGACGAGCACCGGCACGCCGGGGAGCGCGCGCGCGAGCATCAGCGGCTCGTCGCCCGCGGAATCCAGATCCGCCGCGACCCGCGCGCCGTCGGACACGACGGTGACGCCGTCGCGCGCGCGCCGCCGCGCGTAGCCGCGCGTCAGAATGGCGGGGCGCTCGCCCGCGTAGGCCAGCAGCCGCGCGAGATACTCGACGATCGGCGTCTTGCCGCTGCCGCCCACGCGCAGGTTGCCGACGCTGACGACGGGCCGCTCGAGCCGCCGGCGCCGCGACGGGTCGCCGGCGTACCACGCGCGCCGCCACGCCGCCGCCGCGCCGTACGCCTCGCTCAGGATGCCGATCAATGCACGCGGCGGAACGGCCGGACGACCGTGCGCCCGAGCCCGTCGCCCGGCGGCAGCAGGTCGGCGACGACGTCGAGCGTCTTGATCTTCGCCCCGCGGTTGGCCTCGACCAGCGCGCGCGCCGCGGCGCCGAGCCGCGCGCGCCGTACCGGATCGGTCACCAGCGTCAGCAGCGCCTCCTCGAGCTCCTGCTCGGAGCGCACCTGGATCGCCGCGTCGTTGGCGACGAACGCGTCGGCGATCTCCTTGAAGTTCTGCATGTGCGGCCCGAAGACGATTGGCTTGCCGAAAATCGCCGGCTCGAGGATGTTGTGGCCGCCGTGGTCGGCGAGGCTGCCGCCGACGAAGACCGCCGTCGCCACCTGATAGAGCTGCGCGAGCTCGCCGATCGTGTCGAGCACGACGACGTCGGCGCGCGGCTCGGCGTCGATCGGCAGCTCGGATCGGCGCGTCGCGACGAAGCCGGCCTCGCGCGCGATCCACTCGGCCTCCGCGAACCGCTCCGGCTGGCGCGGCGCCAGCACGACCAGCGCGCTCGGCATCGTCGCCTTGATGCGCGCCGAGGCGCGCAGCACCGCGGCCTCCTCGCCGCGCATCGTGCTGCCGGCGACGATGACCGCGCGCGCGGGCGACAGCCGGAAGAAGCGCAGCACGCGGTCGCGCGGGCGGCCGTGGCCGGAGGGCGGCGGCAGCTCGAGCGCGTCGAACTTCAGGCTGCCGGTGACCGTGACGCGCGACGGATCGGCGCCGAGCTCGACGATCCGCCGCGCCGATTCCTCGCTCTGCATGCAGAAGCGATCGACGTCGTCGAGCACGCGGCGGAAGAAGCGGCGCGCGAGCCGGTAGCGCGGATACGAGCGCTGCGAGATGCGGCCGTTGATCACCATCGTCCTGACGCCCTGCGCGCGGCACTCGCGCAGCAGGTTCGGCCAGATCTCGGTTTCCATCATCACGAAGACGCGCGGGCGCACGAGGCGCAGCGTCCGGCGCACGATGAACGTCCAGTCGAACGGGAAGTAGAAGACCGCGTCGACGCTCGAGAGGCTCCGGCGCGCCACCTGTTGTCCGGCGATCGTCGTCGTCGACAGGAAGAGGCGCAGCCGCGGGTAACGCGCCTTCAGATCGGACGCGAGCGCGCGCGAGGCGAGCACTTCGCCGACCGAGACCGCATGAATCCAGATCGACGCGTCGCCGTCCACGTTGAACGTGATCGGCAGGAAGCCGAGCCGCTCGCGCAGGCCGCCGATGTACTTCTTGTAGCGGAGCGCCTGATACAGGAAGTACGGCGACAGCACGACGAAGACGACGAGCGTGAGCAGGCTGTAGGCGAGGTACATCGAAAAATGCGCTTATTGTAGAATGAAACGTTTGTCCTGGAGGGATTCGATGCCGGTCAAGGTGGGGATCAACGGGTTCGGCCGCATCGGCCGCAACATCATGCGCGCCGCGCTCGGCGACAGGGACATCGACTTCGTCGCCGTCAACGATCTCACCAGCGCCAAGACGCTCGCGCATCTGCTCAAGTACGACTCGGTGCTCGGCAACCTGCACGCGTCGGTCGACGCGACCCAGGATGCGATCGCGGTCGACGGCGACGAGTTCAAGGTGCTCTCGGTGCGCGATCCCGCGCAGCTGCCGTGGAAGGATCTCGGCGTCGACGTCGTCTTCGAGTCGACCGGCCTCTTCACCGACCGCGACGCGGCGGCGAAGCACCTGGCCGCCGGCGCCAAGCGCGTCGTCATCACCGCGCCGGCGAAGAAGCCCGACGTGACCGTCGTGCTCGGCGTCAACGACGACTGCTACGATCCGGCGAAGCACCAGATCATCTCGAACGCGTCGTGCACCACCAACTGCCTCGCGCCGCTCGCGAAGGTGCTGCACCAGACCTTCGGCATCAAGAAAGGGTGGATGACGACGATCCACTCGTACACCAACGATCAGCAGCTGCTCGATCTCCCGCACAAGGATCTCCGGCGCGCGCGCGCCGCAGCGCTCTCGATGATTCCGACCACCACCGGCGCGGCCGTCGCCGTCGGAGAGGTGCTGCCCGATCTCAAGGGGCGGCTCGACGGCATCTCGATGCGTGTGCCGACGCCGAATGTCTCGATCGTCGATCTCGCCGCCGTGATGAACCGCACCGTCACCGCCGAGGAGGTGAACGCCGCGCTGAAGGCGGCGGCCGACGGTCCTCTGAAGGGCATCCTCGCGTGCTCCTACGACGAGCTCGTGTCGGTGGACTTCAAGGGCAACGCGCACTCGTCGATCGTCGACATGCCGTACACGAAGGTGATGGAAGGCGACTTCCTCAAAGTGCTGTCGTGGTACGACAACGAGTGGGGCTACTCGAACCGCTGCGTCGACCTGCTGCGCAAGCTCGTGAAGAAAGGGCTGTGAAGCTCTCGATCCGGGATCTCGATCTCGCGCGGCAGCGCGTCTTCGTCCGCGTCGACTTCAACGTGCCGCTCAAGGGCGGCGTCATCGGCGACGACACGCGCATCCGCGCGTCGCTGCCGTCGGTTCGCTACGCGCTCGATCAGGGCGGCACCGTCGTCCTCGCGAGCCACCTCGGGCGGCCGAAGGGGAAGCCGGTTCCCGACATGAGCCTCCGGCCGGTGGCCGACGCCCTGGCCGATCTCCTCGAGCGGCCGGTGCTCTTCGCGACCGACTGCGTCGGCAGCGAGGCGCGCGGCGCGGTGGCCGAGGCGCACGGCTCGGGCGGCGGCAGGCTGGTGCTGCTAGAAAACCTCCGCTTCCATCCGGAGGAGGAGAAGAACGACGAGGCGTTTGCGCAGCAGCTCGCCGAGCTCGCCGATCGCTACGTGGACGACGCGTTCGGCGCCGCGCACCGCGCGCACGCGTCGGTCGAAGGGATCACGCATTTCGTGAAGCGGCCGGCGGCCGGCCTTCTGATGGAGCAGGAGCTGAAATACCTCGGGCACGCCCTCGAGTCGCCGGAGCGGCCGTTCGTCGCGATTCTCGGCGGCGCGAAAGTGTCGGACAAGATCGACGTGATCCAGAACATGCTCGGCCGCGTCGATCGGCTGCTCGTCGGCGGCGCGATGGCGTACACCTTCTTCAAGGCGCGCGGCATCGACGTCGGACGATCGCTCGTGGAGGACGACAAGCTCGAGGAGGCGCGCCAGATCGAGACCGAGGCGGCGAAACGCCGCGTGCAGTTCGAGCTGCCGGTCGATCACGTCGTCACCGATCGCATCGAGCCGGGGACGGCCAACGAGGTGCTGCCGGTTGCGTCGAGCGCGATTGGCCGCCGGATGGGCGTCGACATCGGGCCGGCGACGATCAAACGCTACGAAGCGGCGATCGCGGACGCGAAGACCGTCGTGTGGAACGGGCCGATGGGCGTGTTCGAGATCGAGGCGTTCGCGGCGGGCACCAACGCCGTCGCGCGCGCCGTGGCCGCCGTCAAGGGGACGACGATCATCGGCGGCGGCGACTCGATCGCGGCGGTGAAGAAGGCGGGGATCGCCGATCGGATCACGCACATTTCGACCGGCGGCGGCGCGTCGCTCGAGTTCCTCGGCGGCCGGACGCTGCCGGGAGTGGCGGCGCTGGAGGACAAACCGTGACGCCGCGGGTCGCGCGGGCCGGGCGGGTCACTGCGTCCCTTCACCGAACAGAACCGGACCGACCTGCCTGGCCCGCCCGACCTGCCTGGCCTGCCTGACCTATGCGCATTCCATTCATCGCCGGCAACTGGAAGATGTTCAAGACCGTGCACGAAGCGGTCGTGTTCGTGAAGGAGCTGCGGAGCGCCGTCAAGGACGTCACCGACGTCGAGATCGTCGTCGCGCCGCCGTTCACCGCGGTGCACGCGGTGGCCGAAGCGGCGCGCAATTCGAACGTCGGCGTCGCGGCGCAGGATCTCTACTGGGAGCGCGAGGGCGCGTTCACCGGCGAGGTCTCGGCCGCGATGATCAAGGAGGCGGGCGCCGAGTACGTGATCGTCGGGCACTCCGAGCGGCGGCGGCTGTTCGGCGAGAGCGATGCGATCGTGAACCGCAAGACGGGCGCCGCGATCGGCGCGGGGCTCACGCCGATCGTCTGCATCGGCGAGACGCTCGAGGAGCGCGAGCGGAACGAGACGCTCGCGATTCTCGATCGGCAGATCAAGGAGGGCCTCGACGGCATCGGCGCGCCGCAGCTCGCCGACATCGTCGTCGCGTACGAGCCGGTGTGGGCGATCGGCACCGGCCGCACCGCGACGGCGGCGCAGGCCGGCGAGGCGCATGCACACATTCGCAAGCGGCTGCGCCAGTGGTTCGGCGCCGACGCGGCGGATCGGTGCCATCTGCTGTACGGCGGAAGCGTGAAGCCGGACAATATCGCGGAGCTCGTCGCCGAAGAAGACGTCGACGGCGCGCTGGTCGGCGGCGCGAGCCTCGACGTGAAAAGCTTCGCCGAGATCGTCGTCAGGAGCCGGCGGGCTGCTGTATAATCGAGGTTTCCTGTTCCAACGAAAGCGGCTTATGGCTGTAGCGTATTACCTCCTCACGGCGTTTTATGTGCTGACGTGCTTCGTCCTGCTGCTGGTGATCCTGCTGCAGCAGGGGAAGGGCGACATGGCGGCCGCGTTCGGCGGCGGCAGCAGCCAGTCGGCGTTCGGCGCGCGCGCGGGCGCGACAGTGCTGTCGAAGGCGACCGCGGTTCTCGCGGCGCTCTTCATGGTGGGCGCGATGGCGCTCGCCATCATGGGCCAGCGCGGCCCGGGATCGGTCGTCAGCGGGACCGCGGCGCCGCCCGCGCCCAAGCCGGCGCCGACGACGCCGGCCAAGCCGGCGACGCCGCCGCCGCAGCAGCCGCCCAAGTAGAATCGATCCTCGTCGCGGAAGTGGCGGAACTGGCAGACGCACCAGCTTGAGGGGCTGGCGGTCGCAAGACCGTGGGGGTTCGAATCCCCCCTTCCGCACCAAATCGATGAACGCCGTTAAGTCAAGTGTTTATAGGCTCGCAGCAGTGTAGAGCTGTACTTGTTTTGTACCTCATGATGCAGATGAGGGAGTTCGCGCTGAGACACGACCTCCCGGAGCCCGATTCCCCGCGAACAACGAACTAACGCCAGCAGACACACCGCCCACGGCGGCATGACACTCGGTCGTCAGTAGAACAGTGGCGTGACAATCGAACCCTCGTACTGGCTCGTCGATGCTCTCAGCCGGTTGGCGGTGACCATCCCTCGCGCTCGACAAGTGCTCGAACACGATCGCGGATCGCGTCGCGGATCTCGCGAACTGTTTCAATTGGTTTTCCCTTCGGGTCTTCGAGCGGCCAGTCGTCGCGTTCCACGCCGGCAACATAAGGACATTGATCGCCGCATCCCATCGTCACGAGCATCTGCGCTTGGTTGGCGACTTCTGAGCTCAGTTTCGTGGTCGGTGCGCCGGCGAGATCAATGCCAATCTCGCGCATCGCCGCAACGACTTCGGGGTGTACACGCGGACCAGGATCCGTGCCGGCCGAGATCGCCCGGGCCTTCGAGGAATCAGCGAACCGATTGAACCAGGCCGCGGCCATCTGTGAACGGCCAGCGTTGTGGACACAGGCAAACAGCACAGTCTTCATCGCACGGCAGTTTCCGACCGCGGCACAACGACGCGTTCTGCTACCTCTGGAAGAGCCGGTACCAGCCATCGGAAGAGCAGTGTCGCCACGATTGCGCCAGCAAACTGCGCCACGACGAAGCCAGGAACATCGGCCGGCCGGATGCCCGCGAACGTGTCCGAGAGGGCGCGCGCAACTGTCACCGCGGGGTTGGCGAACGACGTCGATGCCGTGAACCAGTACGCCGCGGTGATGTAGGCCGCAACAGCAAACGGAACCGCCGCGGAACGACGACGGGAACAGCCCCAGATCACCGACAGCAATCCAAACGTTGCCACGAACTCACTGAACATCTGCGCGGATCCGCTTCGTGCGTGCAGCGACACCATGAACACCCGCTCGTGGAACATCGCATGCGCCGCCCACACCCCTAAGACGGCGCCGCCGAACTGCGCGAGGATGTACGCGGGAACGTCCCTCCAAGCGAGTCCGCGCTGCGAGGCATCCGCGATGGTGACGGCTGGATTGAAATGCGCGCCCGAAATCGGACCAAACGTGAGGATCAACGCAGCGAGCGCAGCGCCGGTCGCGATCGTGTTTGCGAGCAGCGCCATCGCCTGGTTTCCACCCGAGAGTCGGTCCGCCATGATGCCGGAGCCGACGACCGCCGCGAGCAACATCGCCGTGCCCACCGCTTCCGCAACGACGCGACGACTCAAGCTTGCGTTCATCGCGTTATGCCAGCCGCTCTTCGCTTGCCATGCGGATCTCCATGGCCGGCTCAGGCTCGTGGAGCGCAGCACGAGCCGCCGTTCGGCGTGCGCATGACGTACAACTGTCCGAAGGCGCGCTGAAACTGCTTCCGATCCTCAACGGTTGTCGGAACACGGGTGAGCGCTTCGATTGCGGCGTCGAGGACCGATTGGGCTGCAGGGTCGAGTGAACGCGCCACCTGGTAGTGCATCCAGACGCCGTCGCGGCGCACGTCGACCAATCCGGAACGCCGCAGATAGGCAAGGTGACGCGACACCGTCGGCTGCGGCAGATCAAGGCTGTCGTGGATGTGGCAGACGCAGACCTCGTTGTTGCCGAGCAGCGCCAGAATCCGCAGCCGCGTCTTGTCGGCGAGCGCCTTGAAAACGGATTCGAGTTGGTCAATCGCGGGCTTGCTCGTTGCGGCAGCATGCTTCATACATTCGCCTTGGCAAATGTATCACGCGATCCATACATTCGAAATACGAATACGTGAGGTGCGTCGTCGTGATTCGCCGGTGGCTGGCAGGCAGGTTGTTGAACACGCAGCCAAGGCGACGGGCGATCGCCGCAAGGCATGGCGATCGCCCGTCATCAAGAGTCGAATCAGCGATCCGGTTCGCCGCGCTCGGCGGAGACGAATTCCCACACCTGGTTGAGTCCATGCTGCTGGGTGACGAACCAGCGCGTTCGCGACTCATGAAGCGCGCGTCCAAGCAGACCTCTGACCGACGCGTCGCCGTCCGAGACGTGGAGGCCCGTGGGTTCGTTGTCGCCGTCGCCGCCCGCGGCGACGGCCGCGGCGGCATCGGTATCGCGGCCGAGCGCCAGCAGTCGCCGCGGCCGCAAGTGCGCGCCGTGAACGTCGTATGCCCACACCGAATCCATGAACCCCAGTTGCTCGTGCAGCCCATCGCCGCGATCCTCGGCTGCGAGGAGCGTGTGGTCGTCGGCAAATGCCAGGTTATCGAACGACGCGTGAGCGGCGTCGCCGAGCACGACGATTGAAAGCGTGCCGATCGGATTCCGATCGCGGAAGTCGACGCGGAAGATGGATCCCCACGCGCCGCGCGCCGCGAGCGCGGGCTGCTCACCGGACGTTGCGTCAGTATCGCCCGTGGCATCGAAGAAGAACGTGTTGAAATCGGAGCCGGGAAGGAACTGCGCGTTTTCGGGGCGTTTGAACGGAGACGCGCCGCGCGCCTTCGCCGCCGCGTTCGCGCTGAATGACGCCGTCCCGTCGGTCGCCGTGTCATGGATCAACACCCACTGCGCCGGCCAGCTCGTGCCAAGCGTGTGCAGTTCGAGTTGCGCCGTCGAGAACGTATCGCCGACCGGATCTGCCGCATGGAACCTAATCGGCGATCCCTCCACCGACACCTGCAGCGCGTACATCCGTCCGCCGGCGGCAATGTTGGTGCGGTCGTACGGCACGAATCGGTAGACGAAAGAATTCGGCTGCTTCGCCGTCTTCGGGCTGCTCGGATCGGTCGGCACGACGTTGACGCCCACTCCGCCCGCGTCCTCGATGATCAGCAAGTTGCCGTCGTCGTCTGGATGGATCCCTTCGAAGCCGCCCGTGCCGACGATGCCTTCGAGCGTGCGAATCGCCGGCGGCCAGCCGGCCGATAGCTCAATCACGCCTTTCGTGGAAGCGCTCTCCTGGGTGAAGAGCAGCGATCGCGTGAAGGGGTTCCAGGTCGAGCCGTCAATCGACGAGAACCCGGTGGCGCCGTTTGGTCCGACGGGCGTCAACAGCGTGATCCGGTGCGCAGGATCGGCAACGTCGAGATTGATGCGGGTCAGGTACGCCATGCCGCCGCCGTTCTCGTGGCCCTGATACAAGAATCGACGTCCGTAGTCGTATCCTGCCGTCGGACCGCCGGGGTTGTGGTCGAACGCAAGGTAGGTGTTCTCGTCAGGCTCGGTTCTCGTCCTCGACGCATTATTCAGGTAACCAAACGTGGTGATCACGCCGGACGGGTTTTCGAGCGGATCGCTCCCCTGCGCGATCCGAATCAGTTTGTAATCATCGATCGTCACGTTCGCCGGCGCTCCGGCGCGCGTGTTCGCCGCCGGCACGCTGTCGTCGATCTCCGCACGAAGCGCCAGCACCACGCCGCTCCCCAGCACGACCGCAATCGAGATCGCGATAGGCATTGCAGACTTCTTCCTGTCGAACATCAAGTCACCTCCTGAACGCGAGGCAGCGTATCGGCAGGGTGTGACGACGGCGCCACGACGGCGTGACAGTACGCTCAACACCGATGGAATGTACGAACCCGACGGGCGCGAGCAATTGCCCCAATTCGAGATGTTGCAGAGCCGTCGTCGGTCGATCACTCCGACGTCATCGATGCAGGCCACGATCGCGGCTCGCGTCAAGCGACCGAAGGAGGATCGACGATGAGGCAATCACGCACGAACGGTTTTCGGATCGCGCTCGCGGCGGCGGCTGCGATGGCATCCGTCACGTTGTTCGCCGCACACGACCGCGGTGTGAACGATTCGGAAAACGGACCCGCGAAGTACACGATCGCGATGTGGGGCGACATGCCATACAACGCGCTCGGGCGATCGCAATATCCCGCGCTGCTCGCGGACGTCAACGCGAGCCATGTCGCCTTCTCGATGTTCGACGGCGATCTGAAGGCGGGCGGCGATGGGCCATGCACGGACGATCTCTACACGAAGTCACTCCGCGACTTCGCAAGGCTCGAACAGCCGCTCGTCTGGGTGCCCGGCGACAACGACTGGACCGATTGCTGGGGCCGCTACGGTCCCGCGACGATGCCTTTCTTTGATCCGCTCGAGCGGCTGGCGCTCGAACGTGCTTTGTTTGCTTCCACGGATCGCAGCCTCGGCCAGCGGACCCTCGAGCTCACGCGTGAGTCGGAAGAGGGCGGTGCGTACGCCATTTACTCGGAGAACGTCCGCTGGACATTCGGGTCGGTCGTGTATCTGGGCCTCAACGTGCAGGGGTCGAACGATAACTACCCGTATCACGACACGGACGCCGAAGGCGGTCCGGCGATCCCCGTCCGCAGCGACGCCGAGATCCAGCGCCAGCGGAGCGAGGAGATCGCCCGAAAGGCGGCGAACCTCCATTGGCTTCAGGAAGGCTTCGCGTATGCAAAGCGGGTCGGCGCGAAAGGTGTCTTGATCGTCTGGCAGGCCGATCCGAACTTCAACAACGAGCAGCATCTGACCAACCCGCACGACTACGATGCGTTCCCGGACTACATCGACGCGCTGCGAAGCCTCACCGAAGCGTTCGCCGGCCAGGTCGTGCTGGTCCACGGCGACTCGCACTACTTCAAGATCGACAAGCCCCTGAACCGATCGACGGGCGGCGGCGTACTCGCGAACTTCACACGGGTCGAAACCTTCGGAGCGCGCAACACGCACTGGGTCAGCGCAACGATCGACACGAAGAACCCGAACGTGTTCGTGTTCGAGCCGCGGATTGTAGACGCGAACAGGTAAATCAGCCAGCGGCTCGGCCGCTGCGACTTGGCGCGCCTACTGCAAGCGATACCTCGAACCCGTGGCGTATCGTCTACGGCAACAGGAGTCGTTCGCGCACGGCCTGCGGCGTCTGGCCAGGAAGGAGCTCCGCTCTGCAGCGGCCGAGTTGGAGCGTTCCGCTCCCTCGCCCGATGAGGCGATTCATGAGGCGCGAAAGAGCGTCAAGAAAGTCCGGGCGGTCGCTCAGCTCATCGAAGCGGATCATGGTCGTGGGTTGGGCAAAAGCCAGAAGCAGCTCCGCAAGGTCAATCGAACGCTGTCGGAGTTGCGAGATGCCGACGCGATCATGGAGATCCTGGGAAAGCTGAGGCAGCAGGATCCTCGCGTTCTCAGCGAGCATACGTTTGCCCGCGTGCGGCATCGGCTCGCGTCGCGCAAGCTCGACTTGACGAAGGCCGCCGCGCACGACCGCTCCTGCGAAAAAGCGGCACAGAAACTTCGGGCGCTGCAGGAGACGGCGAAGCGGTGGCGGCCAACGCATCGCCGGTTTGGGGCACTGGCGGCCGGCATGCGGGCCACGCACAGGCGAGGACGCAAAGCGCTGGCGCGCGCCCGCAAACGCCAGCGCGCCGCCGATTTCCACGAGTGGCGCAAGCAGATCAAAGCGCTCTGGTATCAGCTCCGACTGCTCGAATCGTGCAGCGCGGGCGTCCGCCGAGACGTCCGGGCGCTTCACCGCGCTGAGACCTGGCTCGGCGACGACCACAACGTCGTCGTGCTCTGTGACCAACTGTTCAAGGACGGCTCGCCATGTCGAGAGGTGAGCGAACTCGCGCGCCTGCGCTGCGCCGCCAACCGCTTTCAGCGCGATCTGCGCCGAAAGGCGATCTCGAGCATGACCCGTATCTATTCCTATCACTCAGCTGACTACGTCGGGCGCATCAAGCGCGCGTGGGCACGGTGGTGCCGTCGCGGCACGTCCAGCCATCGAGCATCACGCCGCGAGGCCGCGTAACGCGCTACAACCCATCACAATCCTTCGCGAAGGAGCTCACATGCCGTCCGACCGCCTCGACGAAATCGCCGCCGCGCTCGACGATGTCGCAACCACGCTCGAGGAAATGAAGGAGAACTGCGCCGTGAAATCGGACGCGATCGATCAGATGCGACGCGCGATCGAGAAAGCATCGGACGCGATCGATCGGATAGAGAATCGCCAGTCCGACACTGGAAGCATCGCGACGAAAGAAACCTGATCGCCAGCGAGCGCAATCAGGCCTGCGTCGGAACATCGGCGAGCCGACGACACATCAGCGCGCGGCACACGGACACCAGCTGGTTCCGATAGAAGGCCCGGGATCCAGCCGGACCAGTTGAGCGGCGATCGCCTTCGTCCTTCAGCGGGCAATCAGAGCCGCCAGCGGCATGAGAGGACCCACGGGGATGTATTCGTGGTCCACCAGGTTTTCCTTCGACAACGGCATCGCATCGATAGCGGCGTGAGCTTCTTCGACGGTCTTCGCGTCGATCAAAAAGATCACGCCTTTCCCGTCGCCTCTCGAGTACCACTGGCGGATCTTGCCGTCGAGATAGAGCTTCACCGTGGCCCGGACTTCGGCGGGCATGACGTTCATGATCTGCTGTCTGGTCACGCCTGCCTTGGCCGTCAGGATGACCATCACTTCCGTCGTCTTGGGCGATGGCGCATCAGAAGGCGGCTGGGCGGATGGCGACTGAGACTGCGCGGCAGCTACGAATGGATATGCGGAGAGAATGAACGGCAACAAGAGTTTCATGGACGCACCTCGAATCAATGTGTTTCGGTGAAGGCTGGCCGTAGGCGTTCCTGCATCGCGGGTTCCTGTTGATGCTGCAGAAGAACCCGGAACACGAGGCCGTGCGTGATGAGCAGCAGCGGCACGATCAGCGTGGGAATGAAGTAGGCGGCGCCCAACTGCCCCGGCGATAGGCCGGTGGCATTCGCCTCGTAGAAGGCGTTCACGAGATCGACCGAGCCCCAGACGTTGAAAATCCACACGACAAGCAAGCCGCGGGCATTTTGCAACGACAGGAGCGACAGCATCGCCAGCGCCGCTGCGACGATGTCTCCGAAGGCCGCGGCCGTCGCGAAGGCTCGCGGCAGATCGGGTGACACGACGCCCGGGACCAGGAATGCCATTCCCAGGAAGCGGAAGCCGTGCAGGGTGAGCAGCGGTCGCAACGCCTCCGCGCGTGGTCGAAGGCGGAGTGTCGGCCAGACGTAGCGTGCCGCGACGAGCCCCCACGCGATCACGCTGAATGCGATGCTCCCAAAGAATGCGAGTTGCGGCAACATGCGCGTCTCCTTTCGCTGTCGTAGTGACCCGCCGTGGTACCATACGGTACCGAACACAGTGTGGTACCATGCGGTACCGATGTCAAGAGCAAAAGACAGCCGCGACGCGGCGGCGGTGCGCGCACGCATCCTGACCGCCGCCTTCGAGGCATTCCAGGAGCGTGGCTACGCCGCGACCAGCACGCTCGAGATCGCCACACGTGCGCGCGTATCGAAGCGAGAGCTCTACGCGCTGGTCGGCAACAAACAGAAGATGCTGATCGCGGCCATCGGGCAGCGCGCCAAGCGATTCAGAGCGCCCGCCGACATGCCGATGCTGCGCGACCGCGCGACGCTGGCGCAGGTGCTGACGGCATTTGGGACCCAGCTCGTGCGGGAGGTCACCGATCCCACTGTCGTCGGGGTCTTCCGGCTGGCGATCGCCGAGGCACTCCAGGCGCCCGAGGTGGCGCGGACACTCGATTCATTGGGGCGTGAGACGCGCCGTGCCGCGCTGCGCCACATCATGGCCGCGGCGCACGAGGCTGGATTGATCGATGGCCGCCCGGCCGATCTCGCCGAGCAGTTCGCCGGACTGCTCTGGCGCGATTTGATGATTAATCTATTGCTCGGCGTTGCCCAGCGACCAAGCGCCCGCGCGATCCAAGCACGGGCCCGCGACGCTGCGACGGCGTTTCTCCGTCTCCATCCGATACCCTGAGCGCCACATTGTTTGTGAGCGACCGGGCATCCAGTCAGGCGCGCACGATTCGGCTTGCAGCGACACCCCACGCACCGGCGATGAGGCCCACGGCGGCGAGCACGAGCAGGTTGGCCTCGGGTTTCATCGTCATTTGGAAGACGAGGCCGGCAAGGAGGACCGTCCGGACCCGCAGCGACACCTGCCAGAGGCGTGCCTTCAGCTGCATCTGAAGATCGAATGGCAATGCACCGGTGTGCGCGCCGATCGCGGCGTGCACGCGATTTCGGCTCGGGGCCGTGCTGCCTCCGGCAATAGCGACGACGACAAGCGTCGGGATGGCCGCCGCGACCCACGGCGCGGTCCAGACACCGAGCGAAGACGCGAGATAGATGCCCGACACGAGGACGCCGAGCAGCGAGGGCGCGCCGAGTGCCGGAAGCCCTCTCCAGACGTTCATCCACTCACGCGCCTGTTCATACGACGTGGCGCGGCGTAACGAACGGAGCCCGAGCCACTCGATCGACAGCGCGGCGAACGCGCCGATCACGGCAGCCACATGAAAGAAGACGGCGAAGCGATGAAGGTCCATCATGAACTCCCGGGCGGCGCGTTACGTCGACATCACGGCTCCGCCCGCGACGTCGAGAATGACGCCGGTGATCCATGCACTCTGATCGGAGGCAAGGAACAGGGCAGCGGTCGCGACGTCCTCCGGCTGGCCGAGGCGCCTGAGCGGATGGGAGTCGACGAGCGGCTGCCGCTGCGCAGCAGGAATGAGCGTCTCGTTTCGTTCCGTGAGGATTGCCTCCGGCGCGATGCAGTTCACGCGAACGTTGAAAGGGCCGGCCTGCGCCGCAACGTGTTGCGTCAGTATCTGAATGCCGGCCTTCGCGGCTGCATAGGGAATAGGCGAACCGGGATGACCGCGGCGGGCGGCCGCAGAAGACATCGTGATGATGGCGCCCCGTCGTCGAGCTTTCATGCCAGGCAGGAAGCTCTTGATCGTGAGGAAGGTGGCGGTGAGATTGCCCTCGATCGCCGCGTGCCAGGCGTTCTCGTCGGTCGCCTCGAGAGGGCGGGGCGGCGACGGATTGCCGCCTGCATTCGCGACGAGGAGATCGACCGGCCCGAATCGATCCTCGACCTGACGACGTAGTCCTTCGATCTCGTCGAATCGTGTGACATCCGCGCGTACCGCCATCACACGAGCGCCCAGGCGCTCGAGTTCCGCGTGTCGCGCATACAGCGCAGCCTCGTCACGGCCGTGAAGCGCGACGCAGGCGCCCGCTTCCGCGAACGCGCGTGCGATCGCCGCGCCGATACCGCGGCTGCTCCCGGTCACGACGGCGATCCTGTCTTTGAGGTCCTGCATTATTTAATTATACTTACTGTATGATTAAAACTCAACCGGCACTAAAATCGCCGCATGTCCCCGCGGACCTATCGGATGGACAAGCGGCAGGCGGCTCGTGATGAAACCCGGGACCGTATCCTGAACGCCGCTCGTCAACTGTTGTCGACGAGCTCGAGTACCGAGTTGACGATGGAGGCGATCGCGCGGCGCGCGGACGTCTCGAGGCTGACGATCTACTACCAGTTCAAGTCGCGGGCCGGGCTACTCGAGGCGCTGTACGACCATTTGGCCGCGCGCGGGAACATGGCGCGCATGGCCGAGGCATTCCAGGAGAGAGACCCAGCCGAGGCGCTCGACAAGATGGTGCGCACGTTCGTGGGGTTCTGGGCTTCCGACGCGGCAGCGATGCGGCGGTTGCGCGCCATGGCCGCCCTCGATTCGGAAGTCGCCCGCGGGGTCTACGGACGCGATGCGCGCCGGCCGCGGATTGCGAACGAACTCCTGTCGCGCACGCGGGTCGCCGCGCCGACACTGATCGATCCGCAGCAGGCTGCGAATGTGATCGGCATGCTGACCAGCTTCGAAACCTATGACGCGCTTTCGAGGTCGGGCCACACGGACGAGGAGATCGTCACGGTTCTCACAGCGCTGATCGGTTGCGCGGTTACTCGAACAGGAAGCGTGAAATCACCACAGCTTCGTGGAAGGCGCGTCGGCAAGCACCCGATTCGCAAACGCACGAAATAGAGCCTTCGCGTCAGCGGTCGTTCTGTTTAACCGTCATTCCCATCGAAACACTCTGGCCGACGCCGCCATGAACGCAAAGAACATCACGGCCAACGCGACGACGTCTCCAGCGTGACCCGACCAGCTGTCGCCATTCCAAATTCCTCGCAGCAGTGACACCGCGTAGGTGAGCGGCAGCACACGGGCGACAGCTCGAAGCAGCGGCGGCAGCGCCTCGATTGGCACGAACAGCCCCGAAAGCCCGAGCATCGGGTAGAAAATCAGCGTCCCAATCGGCTGCGCGAAGCGCGCAGTCGGCACGACGCTGGCCACGAGAAACCCGATCGACAGGATGCTCAGCGTACTGAAAAGGAGCGCGACGGTGAACGACGCCAGGGGCACGGTGGCGGGCAGCGGGTAATAGCGCCGGCCGGCGAGGACCATGGCCCCCAGCGTGATCGCGGTGAACACTAGCTTGACGATCACGTGCGCCGCCAGGATCGTGTGGGGCCGTAACGGCGTGGCCCTGAGGCGCCGGAGGATCCCGCCTTCGCGGTAAATCGCGATGATGGCCACCAGCGACAGGACGGCGCTCGCGGCGATCAGTAAGGCACTGAAGATCGGCAGATCGACGGAGACGAAGCGCGGCACGTCGGGCGCGGTTTTTCCGACTCGCGGGCCGAGCAGCCGGCCGATCGCCACATAGATCAACACCGGAAGGCCCACCGTGCCGATGACGCCCAGCGGTTCGCGCAGGAAGATCTTGATTTCGAGCCAGGTCAGTCTCCAGAGGCCGCGCAGCATGGTCGGTACCGTCAGTCGCGGATCGTGTGGCCGGTCAGCTTCAGAAACACATCCTCGAGCGTCGGGAGCTCCGTCCGGAAGTCGATCGTTCGTATCCGATGCTCCGCCAGACACTCGATCACGTGGGTTACCAGCGCGGCGTCCCGGCCGCGAATCGTGCACTGCGCGCCCTCGCTGCTCACCGACTCGACGCCCGGAATCGCGCCGAAGCGTCCGTGCGCGGTCGAATCATCGGTGACGACGATCACGCTTCGCTCGGGGCAATTCCGCCGGACGAGCTCGGCCGGAGTCCCGATGTCGATGACGCGGCCGCCGTCGATGATCGCCACGCGGTCGCAGAGCCGGTCAGCTTCTTCCATGAGATGCGTCGTCAGCACGACGGTCTTTCCGCGCTGACGGATCCCTCGCACGAGATCCCAGATCGCCCGACGGGCCTGCGGGTCGAGTCCGGTCGTCAACTCGTCGAGGAAGACGAGCTCCGGATCGTTGATGAGCGCGAGCGCGATGAACAGGCGCTGCTTCTGACCGCCGGACAGCGTCATGAACCAGGCGTTCCGCTTGTCGGTCAGCCCGAGCTGCTCGATCAGGCGGTCGCCGTCCACACGTTTCCGGTAGAGCGACGCCCAGAGGCCGACCGCTTCCCGCACTTTTATCCGCTTCTGGAGCTGCGCCGCTTGAAGCTGCACGCCGATCCGTTCCTGCAGCGTGTAGACATCTCGGGCGGGATTCAGCCCGAGCACCGTGATCGAGCCTCGATCCGGCAGACGCAGGCCCTCGACGCATTCCATCGTGGTGGTCTTGCCGGCGCCGTTCGGCCCGATCAACCCGAATATTTCGCCCGCGCCGACATCGAACGAGACATCGTCGACGGCGACCGTCCGGCCGTAGGTCTTCCGGATTCCGGACACGCGGACGACGGTCATGGCGGGAACAGCGTACGCGATTGCGTCTGGCAGAGTCTTCGTGAAGATCCGTTTTCACGCCGCCCGACCGGATGAACAGGCGATAGTCCGCCTTCATCTGGTGGGTGTAGGCCATCGCGAACGTCGCAATCGTCTGGTCAGCCGCGATGTTGATCGAGGTGCTCGCGCAACCGCGACGCGATCTCCGCCCGCAGCGCCGCTTCATCGCCGCCGCGGTCGGCGCCGATCACGATCATGCACGGTTCTCTTCGGCAGCCACGAATCGTGACCGTCACCTCGGTGTACGCCGATCCACCTTCGGCGGTGTTCGCTGCGACGACTTCGAGCCCTGGATCGTGTGCTCGCGCGACATCCTGTGCGATCCGTTTCACTTGAGCGAGCTCGATCGGCATCTGACCTCCCGACAACCGAAACCGGTCAATTGCAGAGCTTTCTCCCACCGAACGAAGCTGCTGCAACTGATGCGCCACAAGCGCGCGGGCAGTCCGGCACCTCGACCTGCCGCCGAGTTCGCAACGTTTTACGCAATGGTCAACCCGTCGTCACCCGGACTGCACACGCACGCGCTAGCGTGATGGCATTGCGCCGCGTCCGCATGCGTATGACGCTCGCTGCCGCCGCGGTGCTCGCCGTGCCATACAACGTTCTTCCGTCCGGAGAGGACATGCCGGCGTTTGCGCTCCGGATTTCACGCGCGGGATCAGTGACGCATGCGTCGTGCACGCTCATTGCCAAGCACGGCGCGGGCGAACAAGTCGTGCTGTATTTCGTCACGGCGGCGCGCCTATTCGCGACCGCCGAACGCGACCGCGGCGCGCCGATCGCATCTGTCGTCATCGATCCTCACATTCGGCGACTGCTGGTCCGACCCGACGATGTGATCGTGCCAACCGGCATGCCGATCGACGTCGCGCTCCTTCGCGTGACTCTCGAGCATTCCGACCTCGAGCCGGCCCGCCTCGCGTTCGATCCGCCGGCCGCGGCTGCGCTATTCACGATTCATGGCATCGCGGACGGAGGCGGACGTCTCGTCGTGCCGCAGCGCGTGCGCATCGTGTCCACCGCATCGATCGCCGGAGACGTAGCGGTGCAGTGGCGGAGCTGTGTCGGCGCACCCGCCGGCGTCAACGGACGGATGTTTGGGGTGGTCACCGACTGCGACACGGGCCGCGGTCCGACGGTTTCGTTGCTTGGCTCCGCGCGCGAATTTCTCGCCCGACACGTCCGCGCATTGACAACAACGACGCGGCCATCGAGGTGAACGACAATGACGGACGGACCCTTCTTCGGTTCATCGCCCGCGCCGCGCGCCGGGCGCCGAACGGACCTCTTTCCCACCGAGGCCGAGATCGCCAACCGCGCCTATGAACTGTTCGTCGCCGACCCCAGGCGCGACGAGCATGCGACGGACTATTGGCGGCGCGCGGAGGACGAGCTCCTGGATTGCGCAGCGCGCCGGATGAAGCACTGACACGCCGCGACTCCGCCGTCACTGCGGCACCTGGGTCGGACGGAACCACGTCGTGTCGCTCATCACCGCCCCCGGCGCAGCGTGGAAGTAGACGCGCGGGCTCAGCAGGATCTGGTCGATCCCGGGTCCGTCCTCGCGCTGTTGAATGCGGATCGTGTGCGTTCCGGACGTCGCGAACGCGATCGGCGTCCCCGCCACGCCGTAGCCCGTATCGGCCCATCCCCATCCCTTGACTCCGGCATTGGCGCGCTCCTCGAGGATGACCGGCATGCCGTCGCCGCTGCCGATTCGATACGCCGGCGCGCCTGCGGCGTTCAGCGCGTCTGAGAACTGCACCCAGACCGAGTCGTTCGAGTACGAGTCCGCCTGCGCGTGCATGCGCAGCCAGAGTTGATACGGCGTCCGCGCCGGCGCCGTGAACGTGACCTCGAAGTAGCTATGCGGCGAAGGCATCGGCGGAGCGATCTTCGCCTCGTTCCAGTTCGCGTTGCGCCACTCGCGGCCGCCGTTCGCGGTCGCGTTGGCGACGATCGACCACCGCCCGACCATGTGCGGCGTCGCGTCGTCGGCCGCGCGAAGAAGGATCTCGCCCGACGGTAATGGAATCAGCGAACTCGACAGAGACGCGCCGTCGACCGGATCGGTGGGGCCTGTAAACCCGGTCAGCAGACCGTAGTGATCGGAGGGCGCCGGCGAATTGATCGGCACAACGCCGAACAAGGCGCTCGTGATCGGTGTGAATCCCTTCACGTAGCCGTAGTCGATGCGTTTGAACGGCCCGCCGTTCTGAAGCCCGCAGCCGTTGCGATTCAGTGTGGCGGTGAGGCCGAGGCGGGTGCCGTGCAGCGCGATCCAGGCGTCGGCGTAACCGGCGCCGCGAATGATCGATGGCGTCTGATGGTCGAACGCGAGCTCGCAGCGCACGCGAGCTTCGACCTCGCGCTCGAACGCATTGAAGTCGCCGATCAGCACGTGTTTGTCCGCGTGCGCCTCGCTCGCGATCCAGGCGAGCATGGTCCGGCTGTATCCCTGCAGCACCTGGTCGATCAGGTGATCGTCCGGCGCTGAGAACTGAAGATGCGTGACATAGGCGCGGACGCTGGCGGTGCACGGCGCATCGACGCAGACGTCGGCGCCGAGGACGAACGTCTGTAGCTGGCCGGCCGGCGAGAGCTCATGGCTCTGCAGCACGCCGGCGATACCGAATCGCGCGACCAGCGCGGTGCCGTTGAACGACGCCGATGCGTAATCCCATCCGAGCGCACGCCGTACGGCGTCCGGTGCGCCGCATCCCCAGCTCTCCTGGAGGCCGATCGCAAGCACGCTCGAATCCTGATCGAGCGCGCGAAGCTGCGCTTGCGGAATCCCGTGCCCCCACGCATTCATCGGCGCCGTCGTCGCGCCGCAGTTCTGTGTCGAGTCCGTGAACGGACAGATCGCGCCGATCGGACAGCGGCCTTCACCCGACCGGATGTTCCACGTCGCGATCCGGAATTCTTCAGGCGCGGCCAGCGCTCTCGGCATCGTCTCGATGTGCGCCCTCAGCAGACATGCGGCCAACGCGATCAAGGCAAGACTCCCCCGCACGCAGACAGTCCATCTGCTCATCACGGTCACCCTCGTATTGATCCGCGTTGTTCGACTACGGGCGCGCTTGCGTTCCACCTGGGCGTGGAACGCGACGGGATGAGCACATGGTCCGATCGAGATGAGACGATCGTGTGACGACGAGATAAAAGGTCTGCGCCGATCTTCCCGCCGGAAGAAATTTACGCGCCCTTGAGCGCATCGTCATACGCGTAGTCCATTTCTTTAGGACGGCACTGCGGCGCGTGGACCGCGCGACGCAGCCGCTCGCATGCGCCGGCCTACGCGCATGCACGCCGTTTTGCAGAGGAGGACATGATGCGTTCGCAAACGCTTGGTCGCGCGGCGATCACGCTGCTGGTTACGTGTGGAATCGGGACGACTGCGCTGGCCGTGCGTCATCGCCAGGTAATCGGCGTGCAGGACGATGGGAGCATCCTCGTGCCGAACGGGCAGACGCTGACGCCCGCCGGCACGCACATCGAGGTGAACGATCGTCCGCTCGGCATGGTCGTCAGCCCCGACGGCCGGCTGCTCGCTGTCGTCACCGGCAGCAACTTCAGCGCGCGAGCGCTGCACCTGATCGACATCGAGACGCGCACGCTCAAGCAGACGATCGCGATTGCGAACAGCTTCGTCGGCGTCGCGTTCAGCCCGTCCGGCGACACGATTTACGTCGGCGGCGGCGCCAGCAACGACGTGAAGATCTTCAGGGCGTCGAACGGCCGCTTCGCCGCGGCCGGCACGATCCCGATCTCCGGCGGACCGCAGCCGAGCGGTCTCGCGTTGAACGCCGACGGCAGCCGTCTCTATGTCGCGCTGAACCAGACGAACGAAGTCGGCGTGATCGACACGGCGACGCGCAGCGCGACGCGCGTCAAGGCGGGCACGTACCCGTACACGACCGTCGTGTCGGGCGACGGCAAGAAAGTCTATGTCAGCAACTGGGGCGGCCGAATTCCGGGGCCGGGCGATTTCACCGACGGCCAGAATCCGGTCATCGTCGATCGGCGCACCGGCATCCCGGCGACCGGCACGGTCTCCGTGCTCGACACGACCACCAACACGATCGCAAAGCACATCGACGTTGGCCTGCACCCGACCGGCATGGCGCTGTCGCCCGGCGGCGATCGGCTGTTCGTGACCAATGCGAACAGCGACACGGTGTCGGTCATCGACACCGCCACGGACACGGTCGCGAAGACGATCGACGTCGGCGAGCGCGGTTCGGATCGGATGCCGTTGCTCGGCAGTGCGCCGAACGCCGTCGCCGTCTCGGGCGACGGCCGCACGCTGTTCGTGGCGAACGGCGCCGAGAACGCCGTCGCCGTCGTCGATGCCGACGGGACGGGCGACGCGGTCCGCGGGCTGATTCCGACCGGATGGTATCCGATCGCAGTGGCGCTCGATCGGGCCGGCGCGCAGCTGTTCATCGCGAGCGGCTACGGCTTCGGCTCGATTGCGCCGACGCCGCCGACCCGCGACGGCCGCAGCTTCGTCGATCGCGTCGGCGTCGTGTCGATTCTCGACGTGCCAGGGCGTGGTGATCTCGCGCGTCTCACCGAGCAGGTCCGCCGCAACAACCGCAGTCTGCCGCCGGAGGGCGGACGCGATGGCGGCGACGATCGCGATGAACGCGGCGGCGTGGCGCCTGTTCCCGACGCCATCGGCGAGCGCTCACCGATCACGCACGTCTTCTACATCATCAAGGAGAACCGCACCTACGATCAGGTGCTGGGCGATCTGCCGCAGGGCAACGGCGATCCGTCGCTCGTCGAGTTCGGGCGCGACGTGTCGCCGAACCAGCATGCGCTCGCCGAGCAGTTCGTGCTGCTCGACAACTACTACGGCCCGGGCGATCAGTCGGCGCTCGGCCATCGCTGGGTGCTGCAGTCGTATCCGAGCGACTGGGTCCACAAGTACGGCAACGCCCGCAACAACCAGAACCCGATGCTGCTCGGGCCGACCGACGCCATCTACGACCACGCGAAGGCGCGCGGCCTGACCGTGCGCGCCTACGGCGAGCGCGGCGCGAACACGATCACGCCGGCGAACGCGACGTGGACCGACATCTACAACGACTGGAAGAACGGCACCAGCAAGGTCGACATCGCGGCGCAGGCGATCATCGTCGGCCTTCGCGATGTCTACCATCCGCGCTACCCGGCCGCCGAGAGCCGCGTCCCGGATCAGTATCGCGCCGATATCTTCCTCAAGGAATTCGCCGAGTTCGAGAAGAACGGCAACCTGCCCAACCTCGTGCTGCTGCTGCTCTACGACGATCACACGGAAGGGACGAGCCCCGGCTTCCCCACCCCGCGCGCCGCCGTCGCCGACAACGATCTCGCGCTCGGCCGCATCGTCGATGCGATCTCGCACAGCCGCTACTGGAAGGACAGCGCGATCTTCGTCACCGAAGACGACTCGCAGGACGGCCTCGACCACGTCGACGGCCACCGCACCGTCGGCTTCGCGATCAGCCCCTACGTGAAGCATGGACGCGTCGACAGCAGCTTCTTCTCGATCGTGAACGTCTTCCGCACGATCGAGCAGATCCTCGGGCTCGCGCCGGTGAACCAGTTCGATTCGGCGGCCGAGCCGATGTACAGCGTGTTCACGTCGAAGCCCGACCTGACGCCGTATACCGCGCGGCCGAACCAGATTCCGCTCGACGAGATGAACCCGTCGCTCGCCGGCCTCGTCGGCCTGCAGCGTCAACTCGCCCGGTTCTCGCTGACCATCGACAGCTCCGAGCCTGATTCGGCCGATGCGGACCTGTTGAACCGCGCGATCTGGCACTCGGTGAAGGGATTCGATACGCCCTACAACCATGGCCGCCCGATCGCGCCGTCGCGCGCGCCGTTCGAGTGTCTGCTCCGCGCTTTCGGCCAGTGAAGCGGCGCGGCATCGAGCTGAATCCCCTGACGACGAGGTAAATCATGGCGCGGACCGCGCTCGAGGCGCTCGGTGTGTCGAAATCGTTCGGACCGCGTGCCGCGCTGCGAGATGTGGACCTGGTCGCGCGACGCGGTGAAGTCCACGGCCTGCTCGGACCGAACGGCGCCGGCAAGACGACGCTGATGCGCGCGGTGCTCGGGCTGGTGCGGCCGGACGGCGGCCGCATTCACCTTCTAGGCCGACCGTTCGATCCGGTGGCCGACGCGGTGCCGGACGGAGTCGCCGGCATGGTCGACACGCCTGCGTTCTATCCGTATCTGACCGGGCGAGCCAATCTCATGCTGCTCGCGCGGCTCGACGCTGCCGATGCCGACGCGTCGGCGACGCGCGCCCGTGTCGACGCGGCCATCGAGGAAAGCGGCCTCGTCGCCGACGCTGGCGCACGCGTCGCCGGCTATTCGACCGGCATGCGCCAGCGTCTCGGGCTGGCCGCCGCTCTGCTGCGCAGCCCTGAGCTGCTGCTGCTCGACGAGGCGACCAGCTCGCTGGATCCAGCCGCGGCGCGCGAGGTTCGCGATCTCGCGCGGCGCCTCGCGGCGGACGGCGCCGCCGTCGTGTGGAGCAGCCACGACATGGCGGAAGTCGAAGAGCTCTGCGCGGCGGTGACGATCGTCGATTGCGGACGGGTGATCTTTTCCGGCGGCGTCGACGAGCTTCGAGAGCGCGCGCCTTCGCTGCCGCACGCACTGCGCACCAGCGACGACCGCGCGGCGCGTGCGCTCGCCTCGCGCTGTATCGGCGTCCGCGCGACGCCGGCCGTCGGCGGCGGACTCGACGTCTCGGCGGATGCGGCGGCGCTGGACGCGTTCGTCATCGCGCTCGGACGCTACGGGATCGCCGTTCGCGCGCTTGAACGCCGCACGCGTTCGCTCGAGTCGCTGTTTCTCGAGCTCACGGCCCCTGTCGACCTCGATGTTGCATGCGCGATCGGCGCAGAGCCGGCGGATGACGAGCCCGATTGGGGGCTGGCATCGTGACGCTGCGCGGCGTCGGCACAGTCGCGGCAGTCGAGTGCTCGAAGCTGGCCGCCCAGTTCAAGCCGCGCGCGGCGCTCGCGGCGTGCGCCGCAGGATCGTTCGCCTTCGCCGCGGCGTTGCGCCTTCAGACCACGGTGCCCGAGGACACGCTGTTCGGCCGCTCCGCGAAGGAGTCGGGGTTTGCGCTGTCGCTCGTGGTGCTCGGCTTCGCCGCGCTGTGGGTCGTCCCCGCGTTGACCAGCATCGTCGCCGGCGATCTGTTCGCGGCGGAGGATCGCTACGGCACGTGGACGATGATGCTGGCGCGTTCGCGGGCGCGCAGCGAGGTGTTCGCCGGGAAGGCGCTCGTCGCATTCGGCTACTCGGCGCTCGCGATCGCCGTCCTCGCGGCGAGCAGCATCGCGGCCGGACTGCTCATCATCGGACCGGCGCCGCTCGTGAATCTTTCCGGCGTGGCGCTCACGCCGTCGCAGGCGCTGGCACGCACCGCGTTCGCATGGGTGGCAACGCTGCCCGCGGCGCTCGCGCTCACGGCGATCGCGCTGCTGCTCTCGATCGTGACGCGGAGCAGCGCCGCCGGCATCGGTGTCCCGGTGGTCGGCGCGCTGACGATGCAGTTGTGCGCGCTCGTCGACGGTCCCCAGGCGCTGCGCACTGCGCTGATTACAACGGCGTTCGACGGCTGGCACGGCCTGCTCGCGGAGCCGCGCTACTACGGACCGCTCGTCCGCGGCGTGCTCGCCAGCGTCGCGTATCTCGTCGTCAGCGTCGGCATCGGCTACCGCACGCTGCAGCGGAGGGACATTGCCGGCTAATCGTCGTCACCGCTCGCGCCACGGCGCCGCTCTCGCGATCGCGGCAGCCGGGGCTCTCGCGGCGTGCGGCTGCGGGGCGAGCCCGATCACGTCGGACCGGATCGAGCGCGCGGTCGAATCGACGTTCGCGAACCTCGTGCAGCTGCAGGTGTCGCGGCTGAAAATCACGCCGCTCGCTTCGTTAAACCTCGACGTGATCGCCGCGTGCCGCCGGCGGGCCGGCGGCGCCGAGGCGGGCGCCGGCGAATGGACGTGCACGGTGCGCTGGCTCGGCCCCGATCGCCGGCCGCTGCGCGACACGTTCGACGTGGTCGTCACGACCGACGCCTGCTACACCGCCGCGGCCGAAGGCGATCAGCTCGGCGGTCCGACGCTGAAAGCATCCGACGGCGGCGAGGTCCGGAATCTTCTCTACGTGTTCGAGGGCTGTTTCGATCCGACCTGAGCGGCCGCGGCGGCAGCTGCGGCTCCACGGACTCCATCAAGGAGGCAGCGATGCAACTGTACTTGGCGCGATACAAAGTGCTGACGAGCGTCACCGGCGGCCTGTTGATTCTCGGCCTCGTCATCGCCGGCGGCTGGACCGCGGCGGCGCAGCGCGGTGGAGGTGACGGGCGGCTGTCGCAGTTCCTGCGATTCTCCGCGCCCGCCGGCAATCGACCCGCGACGACGAGCACGGTGATCGACGGCGTCCGCGCCGCGATCCTGCCAAACGGCCGCCTGGTGACGCCGGCCGGCGTCGAAGTGAGCGTCCAGGCGCCGAAGCCATTCGGCCTGGCGCTGTCCCCGAATGGCATGATGCTCGCGACGCTCAACAGCGGGGCGGGGCCATTCTCGTTGACGCTGATCTCCGATCTCGCGAGCCCCGCACCCACTGTGAAGCGCATCGACGTGAACGCAAGCTTCATGGGCGTCGTCTTTTCTCCCGACAGCCGGCGCGTGTATCTGTCCGGCGGCGAGAACGGCAACATCTGGATCGCCGACGCGGAGGCCGGCCGAATTGTCGGATCGGTGAACCTGAACGGCGCCGCGCACCCGCTCGATCGTCCGTTGAACATCGTCGCCACGCCGGCGCTGCACTTCAAGGGCGCGTTCCCGGGGAATATGGCGCTGGCGGGCAGCGGCCGGTTTCTCTACGTCGTCGATCAGGGCGGCTTCAAAGTGCACGTTGTCGACACGTCGCTCGTCGCCACCGGTGTCGACGCGCTTGGCCGCGTCCTTGAGCCGGACAACTTCGCCGCGGTCGTCGGTCGCGCAAACGTCGGCCGCTATCCGTTCGGCATCGGCCTGACGACGGACGATCGCACGCTGCTCGTGTCGCACGTCGGCGTGTTCCAGTACACGCATCTGCGGCCGGCTGTGCCGACGGGGGACGACAACGTCGACTACCCGCTGTGCCTGCCGGGCGCGGGATATCCGCAGGAGACGCAGCACGATCGCGTGATCACGATCGAGAAGGTCGATCCGCGCAATCTGCCGGACGACTTGCGGGATCCCGACGGCATCCGCTGCGGCTACGTGCCGGCCGATCGGCTGTACACGGTGCCGGGCCTCGGCAGCCCGAACGCGCCTCAATCATCGTCGGTGTACGTGCTCGACGTCTCGAATCCGCAGGCGCCGCAACGCCGTCAGATCGTGAAGACCGGACCGCTCGTCGGCGAGTCAGACGAGGGCCTCGACGCGTACAGCGGCAGCCATCCGAACGCCGTTGTCGCCGGCTCGGACGCGATCTTCGTCGCCAACGGCAACAACGACACGATCTCGATCCTCGACCCGAGGAGCTACGCCGAAACGGGACGGATCTCTCTCTCGCTCCTGGCCGGTCAGGATCACGTGCTGAAGGGCGTGCAGCCCGTCGGGCTCGCGCTCAGTCCCGACGAGCGCGTGCTCTACGTGGCGGAAGCGGGCATCAACGCGATCGGCGTCGTCAGGCTCGAGGGGAAGCGCAGCCGCGTCGTCGGGCACATCCCGGCCGGCTGGTGGCCGAGCAGCGTGCGCGTGAGCGCAGACGGACGCTCGCTCTACGTGGCGAACGCGCGCGGCCGCGGCGCCGGGCCGAATCTCGTCGGCGAGAGCCGGTCGCCGAAGTTCAGCGTGCTCGGCACCGTGAACATCGTGCCGACGCCGTCCGACACGCAGCTGGACGCCTTCACCGAACGCGTCCTGATCAACAACGGGTTTGCCGGCGCAGACGCAACAGGCGCGGATCGCGACGAGCGCAATCCGATCCCGCGACGCGCCGGCGTGCCGAGCGGCCAGATCAAGCACGTCGTGTTCATCAACAAGGAGAACGCGACGCACGACCTGCTGCTCGGCGACATCACGCAGACGCGCCGCGGCGTGCCGGTGAACGGTGAGCCGGCGTTCTCGCTCGGCATCAACGCCAGCCCCAACCACCACGAGCTGGCGCTGCAGTACGCGTTCAGCGACAACTTCTTCCTCGAGCCGTCGGTGTCCTCGGACGGCCATCGCTGGCTGACCGGCCAGTACACGGCGGAGCTCGAGGAAACGCACTGGCCGGCGTCGTACGGCGGACGCCGCAACGACTCGGGCGACGATCCGGTGGTCATTCGCGACTTTCCGGGACGCATCGGATTCACCGATGCCAATGCCTCGCCGGAGCCGAACGATCTCAACGAGCACGGCGGCACGTTCCTGCATCTCACGCGCCACGGCCGCAGCGTGATCAACTTCGGCAACGGCTTCGAGTTCGCGGTGATCGACGAGCCGCGCGGCGCGGAACCGACGGGCGCGCGCGAGCACGCGAACGTGCCGATGGAGAAGGTGGTGCGGGACAACAGCGACCATCTGTTCCCGACCTTCAACACGCACATTCCCGACGCACCGCTTCCGGAGGATCCGACGCGGTTCAACCGCTTCGATCGGTTCAAGCAGGTGTTCGAGGCGCATTTCGTCGATCGGCAGCGCGGCGTGTGCAAGCTGCCCAACTTCGTGGACCTGTACTATCCGAACGATCACGGCGGCGGGACGTTCGACATCAACGCCAACGGGCCGGCGTGGTCGTTCACGCGGTTCGTGCAGGACAACGACGCGGCGCTCGGCCTGACGGTGGAGTTGCTGTCCAACAGCCCATGCTGGAACGACACGGTGATCTTTGTCGTCGAGGACGACACGCAGAACGGCGCCGATCACGTCGACGGCCACCGCTCGATATTCCTCGCGATCAGCCCGTGGGTGAAGCGGCAGCACGTGAGCAAGGTGCACACGAGCCTGGCGAGCATCTTCAAGACGGTGAATCTGATCTTCGGCCTGCCGCCGCTCAACCAGTACGACGCGGCCGCAACCGATCTGCACGAGCTGTTTACTGGCACGCCCGACTTCACGCCGTACCACATGCAGCCGGTGCTTTTCACGCAGCGCGTGAACCCGGTGTGGCTCGCACTGACACGCCACATCAACTTCAGCCGGCCCGACACCGACGAAGTCGCGCTGCAGGACGCGATCATGAAGTCCGAGGGGTTGCCGCGGCCACGTGTCGCGTCGGTGTCGACGCCAGGAAGACCAAAGGACAATCGGCGCTAACGGCTGAGGCTCGACCGGGTGGGACTCGATAATCCCCTGTGACAGTCGCACGACGGTTACGTCGGCATGCGTTAATAGTCAATGGATGGAGGTGCGGCATGTCGGATGAACATGACGATGATCTGGATCCAACGCTGGAGCAGCGCCACGTCGTGGATCTCGAGGGCCGCGTCGAAACCGACGAGGAGGCGGACGGCGTCGATCAGGAGGAAATCGACGACGAGGACGACGACACCGTCGGTGAATGAACGTGAACGACGGTCCGTCCTTTGAGCCTTTGAAGTCATATGCGACGGACGCCGCCGTTGGACCGCATTCAGCAGTGACGATCGTGTAACGGCGGCTGTGGCCTGCCCCTCGAGCGCCACAGAAGTTACCTGCCGTTAACCGAACCGTTACACCGGCGGTGTCCCCGTCGCGTAGCGTGGCCTCGCACCTGTCACTCCTGCGAGGTACACGATGCTCAGTCGCCTGGCGACCCTGGTGTTGATCGCGTTCGTCCAGCCCATTCTCTTCGCGCAACCCGAATCGATACCCACGCATCTCGAGGGCCGCGTGCTCGATCCCGACGCCAAAGCCGTGGTCGCGGCGGCAATCGTGATCCGGAACGACTCGACCGGCGACACGCGGACGACCGTCACAGACGCCGCCGGGCGATTCTCTTCGTCGAATCTCCCGGCCGGCGAGTACACCGTCGAAGTCTTCGTGCCGGGATTCGACATCGTGCGGCGCCGCATGCACCTCACCGGCGAACGGGCGGAGACGGTGGCGATCGAGCTCACGGTCGCGAACATCAGCGAGACGGTCACCGTATCCGCGGCGCTGCCGGCAGCTGCGGCCGCCGCGCCGTCACAGGCGTCGCTCACGGCGCGCTCGGCGCAGTCGCTGATCAGCAACGAGTACATCCGCAACTACACGTCGCCGGTGTCGGACTACAGCCAGGTGCTGCAGATGGCGCCCGGAACCTTCAACGTCAGCGCGAACGGCCCGGGGCTGGGCGATACGAAGACGTTTTTCAGAGGCTTCAAGGACGGGCAGTACAGCATGACCTACGACGGGATCCCGTTCAACGACACGAACGATCCCACGCATCACTCGTGGGTCTTCTTTCCGGCGCAGACGATCGGCTCGACGGTCTTCGAGCGGAGTCCCGGTTCGGCCGCGTCGATCGGGCCGTCCACCTACGGCGGATCGGTCAACCTCATCTCGCGCGCGATGCTGTCGGATCGTCTGCTGAACGCGACCGTCTCGTACGGATCGTTCAACACCCGGCTTCTCGACGTCGAGTTCAACTCGGGACGCCTCGGCGCCGACGGGAAGTCGCGATTCATGTTCGATGCGCACGACATGCGCGCCGACGGGTATCAGACCTACAACTATCAGCGGCGAGAGGCGTTCTCGGCGAAATACCAGTACACGCCGAATGCGAATTCAGCGGTGACGGCGTTCACGTCGGTGATGGGCCTGCACAGCAACACGCCGAACCAGAAGGGCGCGACTCGCCAGCAGATCCAGCAGTTCGGCGACAACTTCCTGATGAACGACAACCCCTCGTCGCCGCTGTACTACAAGTTCAACTTCTATCACGTCCCGACGGACTTCGAGTACGTCGGGTACAGAACGCTCTTCGCCAACGGCTGGTCGATCGACGACAAAGCGTACACGATGCGCTATTACAACAAGCAGAACTACAACGGCGTGACGACCATTTCGGCGACGAGCGCGACCGACAAGCTCAATAGCTATCGCAAGTACGGGAACAATCTTCCGGTGACGCACGTCTCGGCGAGCGGCATCTTCCGCACCGGCCTCTGGTCGGAGTACGCCTCCACCGATCGGTATCAGACGCCGGCCGATCCTCGAACATGGGTCGATGCGGCGCTGCCGAACTTCCACGAGATGTTCGGCACGACCACCTTGCAGCCGTACGCGGAGTATTCGTGGCGTGCGCTGCCCACGCTCACCGTGACGCCGGGCGTGAAGTTCGCGTACTACCGACAGAACCTGACGCAGTTCGCCGACAACGGCAAGACGGTCGGCAGCCTGAACGGCGTGGCGTCGGTCGACCACCTGGCTGAATATCACGCGTGGCTGCCGTCGATCGACGCGCACCTGCTCGTGCAGCCGTACTGGTCGATGTACGGACAGTTCGGCCGCGGGCAGAATATTCCGCCGACGAGCGTCTTCGACGTCAAGAACGCGCAGGTCGGCACGCTGCCGAAGCCGATTCTCGCCGACACGGCGCAGATCGGATCGGTGTGGAAGTCGCGCCGGGCGACGCTCGACGTCGACTACTACCACATCAGGTTTCAGAGCGATTACTCGTCGACGTTCGACACGACGACCGGCGACACGGTCTATTTTCTGAACGGCGAATCGGTGACCGAAGGCGTGGAGGCCGAAAGCACCATCCTGGCAGGGCGCGGCGTCGCGCTGTATCTGAACGCGACGAAAGGGCGCGCGAAATATACCGAGTCGCGTCTCTGGGTCCAGAACGCGCCGGCGGACACGGAGACCATCGGCGCAACCTACAACCGCGGCAGCTGGAACGTCGGCCTGTTCACCAAGCGCGTCGGCGGCATGTTCGACGACAACGGCAACGCACACCAGGCCGTCGCGATCGCGCCGTTCGACATCACGAACCTGTTCGTGAATTACACGCTGCACGGCCGGTCGCGATTCTCGGAGTCGCGCATCCGCGTCGCGATCAACAACCTGACCGACAGCCACGCGATCACCGGCATCACGCCGGCCTCGACGCTCTCGAATCTGCCCGCCGCCGGCGACATCCTGACGCTGATGGCCGGCCGAAGCGCGGCCGTGTCGTTCACGGTCGGCGTGAAGTAGCGGCGTTACTCTCTCGTTTCCGCGCGGTCGGCCTTTCGTTAAACGGCTCCCCTATCCTCGACGTGCGAACGGACCGCCGCTGTGGCGGTCCCGTCGCGCATGGTTGAGGTCCAGACATGCTCAGACGACGGATGGCAGCCGTCGCGTGCTTCCTCCTGCTCGGAATCGGCGCGGTCGACGATCTGCATGCGCAGGCGCCGCCGCTCGTATTCACGTCGCCCGCGCCATCATCGGAGAGCGCGTCCCAGGACGTTCGCGTCAACCCCATCGTCGCCGAACGCGGGCTGATGTTGTGGAGCGGCGGCGGTGACTTCGGCGTCGGGGTCGATCTCGCCGCGCCGCGATGGACGATTCGCTCCGTCGAGAGCATGAACGTCCTCGCCGTCAACGGGCGTGCGCGTCCGACATTTCAGCAGCTCGAAATCATCTCGCCGGTGCTCGTCAGGCCCTCGGCGCGCATCGCGGCAGGCGGCGGCGTCCGCGAAGAGTGGGACGGCACGCGCGTGCTAATCGCGCGCGGCGTTGCCGGCGCCGATATCGCCAGCGGCCGACTGCAGGGCAGCGTCGTCTTCGAGCATGCGCTCTCGTCACCAGCACGGCGCGACGCCGCCGACATGATCGTGACTGCCGGGTGGGTGCGACGCATCAACCCGCATATCGCGATTGGACTCGAAGGCATTGCGCAGGACCTCGAGGGATTCTGGGACGCCGCCGAAGCCGACGGCGGCGCGCGGGTGCTGGCCGGCCCGTCGCTGCAGCTGCGTTCGCCGAACGGCGCATGGTCGGCGAGCGCGACGTTCGGGCCAGTCATTGGATCCGCATCGAGTGCACCATCCGCACGCGCCGTCGGCGACAGTGCCGGCCGTCATTTCGGCGTCTTCGCGTCGGCGACGTGGGCGCCTTCATCGCGCCGATGAGCTCGCTTGCGCACGCGGCCCGATCGCGCGCGTGATCCGCGCAATGTGATTCCGAGTTCACAGCAGGTCCACTCCACCGACACACCCGATCGATAGCCTTTCTCCCGCTCCGTCGCGACGGCGGAGCAGGACTCGGCGCCACAGAGGCGCGGAGCGAAAGGAGTCCTGATGACAACAATCCCTCTGAAGCATTTGCTCGCCACGATCGCGCTGACGTCGGCGACACTGCCGGCGCTGCCAGTGCACGCGACACTCCAATCACGCGACGATCGCCAGGCACGCACCGATCGCCGAGACCGCGACGACGACGACGATCGGCGCGGGCCGGCGGGCGTCGAGCGGCTGCCCAGCGGACAGTTCGTGACGCCGATGGCCATCGAGGGTGCGATCCAGCAAAACCTGAATCCTGGTTTGCCCGCTTACGTGAACTTCGTCGCGGGCGAAGCGGTACGTTCGCAGTTGAGCCCGGACGGCACGACGCTCGCGGTCCTCACCGCGGGGCAGAACTCGCTCTACAAACCCGACGGCACGGTCGACGTCGCGAACTCCACGCAGTACGTGTTCCTCTACAACGTCGCGGGCGCGAATAAGGCGTCCCCGGTCTTGACGCAGGTCCTGAAGCAGACGAACGCGCACGTCGGCCTCGTGTTCTCGCCGGACGGCGACACGCTGTATGCCGCGGGCGGCAACGACGATGCGGTGTACGTCTACACGAAAAACCAGGGCGCCTTCATGGCAGCGCCGCCCATTGCGCTTGGGCACTTCGCTCCCGGCGCGATCGGCGCTGCGAAGAACAAAGGCGTCGGTGTGGGCGTCCAGCCGAACGCGAGCGGCCTCGGCATCTCCGCCGACGGCGCGACGCTGGTCGTCGCGAACAATTACAACGACTCGATCACCGTCCTCGACACGGCGACGCGCGCGATTCGCTACGAGCACGACCTGCGCCCGTACTTCGCGAACAACGAGGGACGGAACGGCGCGGCCGGCGGGACGTTTCCCTTTGCGGTCGCGGTCAAGGGCAATGACACCGCCTATGTGTCGTCGGATCGCGATCGCGAAGTGGTCGTCGTCGACGTGTCTGGACGCACGCAGGGCCGCCTGATCAAGCGGATCAAACTCGACGGCCAACGCGCTCGGGATGACGCTGGATCCGTCGCAGACGACGCTCTATGTCGCACAAGACAACGCCGACCAGGTAGCGGTAATTGACACGGTGACGAACAGGATTACGTCGAAGATCGATGCCCGGGCACCTGCCGGCGTGCTGCCGAACCGGAAGTACACGGGCGCGGCAACGTCGGCCGTCACGCTGTCTTCCGACGGCGCCACGCTGTACGCCGTCAACAGCGGCGCGAACTCCATCGCGGTGATCCCGCTGACCGGAGGCAAGGCGCGGGCGGTGAGCGGCCTGATTCCGACGGCGTACGAACCGCACGATGTCACGTTCAGCGCCGACGGCTCGTGGATGTACATCGTCAGCGGCAAGAGCGTGACCGGTCCGAATCCCGATCATCTCGCCAGCAATACCGCGAGCATCACGAGCATCATCTATCCCGGTGGCAACGCAGCGGCGGCCGCGGCCGCGAGAGCGGCCAATCAATATCAGTTCCAGTTGGAGCGCGCATCGCTCGTCAGCGCGCCGGTGCCGACATCGAATCAGCTGCGGGATCTGACGGAGCAGGTCGCGAAGAACAACTTCTACTCGACGGAGACGGACGAAAGAGATCGCAAGGTGATGGAATTCGTCGGCAAGCGCATCAAGCACGTGATCTACGTCGTCAAAGAGAATCGCACCTACGATCAGGTGCTCGGCGATCTCGCCAACGGCGCGAACGGCGATCCGGACCTGACGCAGTTCGGCCAAGCGCTGACGCCGAACAACCACAGCCTCGCGAAGACGTTCGTGACGCTGGACAACTTCAACAATCCCGGAGACGGCAGCATGGACGGCTGGTCGTGGGCGCTGCAGGGGCGCGTCACCACCACCGAAGCGCTGACGCAGCAGATCAACTACGCGTCGGTCAACCGCGGGCTCTCGTATGAGTCGGAAGGCACGAACCGGAACGTGCCCGTGAATTTTGCGACCGTCGGCGCGCGCGACGCGGTGAGCGGCCCGGCAGGCACCACGAATTACAGCGCTGCTGCGGCAACCGTCCCTGGCGGCGCCACAAACCTTTTGCCGGGCGCTGCGAATCACGCGTCGACCGACGCGCCGTTCGGGATCGAGGGCGGCTATATCTTCGACGCGGTGCTGAAGGCGGGTGGAACCGTCCGCAACTACGGGTTCCTGGTGAACAACATCGGCAGCATCGGAACGAAGGCGGCGCCGGTGTCGGATCCATTCCACAGCGGGATCGTGCAGGTGGCGCCGCTCGATCCCGCGCTGGCGCCGCTCACCGACGTGTATTTCCGCGGGTACGACCAGAACTACCCGGACGTGTGGCGCTTCAACGAATGGAAGCGCGAATTCGATCACTTCGTCGCCAATCGCAATCTTCCGAGCCTGTCGCTGGTTCGCATCAGCCACGATCACATGGGCAGCTTCGGCAGCGCGCTCGGCGGCGTGAACACGCCGGAGACGCAGCAGGCCGACTGCGACCTTGCGCTCGGCCGGCTCGTGGAGTCCGTCGCCACCAGCCCCTACGCGGCGGACACGCTGATCATCGTGACGGAAGACGACGTGCAGGACGGCCCCGACCACGTCGATTCCCATCGCGGCACGGCATACGTGGTCGGACCGTATGTGAAGCAGGGCGCCGTGATCAGCACGCGGTACAGTCAGGTCAACGCGCTGCGCACGATCGAGGATCTGCTCGGCACGGAGCACATCAACCTGAACACGGCGTTTCAGCGGCCGATGGCCGACGTGTTCGACGTCCGTTCATCGGGCAGATGGACGTACGCGGCCGAGGCGTCGACCGTGCTGGCGACGACGACGCTGGCTCTCGCGACTGGAACCGGCGGGGATCTCAAGTTCGCCGCCGGGCCGGCGGTCGTGCCGCGGCACGACGCCGCATACTGGGACGCCGTCACGGCAGGCTTCGACTTCTCCGAGGCGGATCACGTGCCGCCCGCGCAATTCAACCGCGTGCTCTGGACCGGGTTGATGGGCGTCAAGCCCTATCCCGTAGCGACGCGTCGCGAGTAGCCGACCACACGAAAGTTTTACGTCTCGCTCGCGGCGACGTGAACGTCGAGCAATGTTACGCGGCCGTAACGCGATCGACGCACAAGCTTCAACGGGCGCGGAGACTCTTGGTCGCACATGATCAGTCGCCGCGACTTTCTCCGCTCGGCCGGCGGTGTCACCGCGCTGGCGCTTCGCCCGATCCGCGACGGCCTGTTCGCGGCGCCGCTGTCCTCCGACGGACCGCGGCTGCCGCTCTTCACCGTCGTGCCGTACATCCAGCCGGGCCCGGGCAGCGAATTGTGCGACGGCAGCGAGACGACCGTCGTCGCGTGGCAGACGCTGGCGGGCCCGGCCGATTTCATCGTGGAATTCGGTGACACCACTCGCTACGAGCGGACCGCGCGGTGCGAGCCGCGGCGGCGCCCATCGGGACGCGGCGGCGACAGCGAGGCGCGTGTCAACTGGACCGCCTCGATCGAGGCGCTGAAACTCGGGCACAAGTACTTCTACCGGCTGCGCGGCGGCGGCGGCACACTCGCCGAAGGCTACTTCACCACGCGACAGCCGCGAGGGCGACCCGTCCGGTTCGTTTCGTTCGGCGACAACTCGTACGGCGACATCAGCGACCGCGCCATCGCCTACCACACCTACCAGCAGCACCCGGACTTCGTGATGAACTGCGGCGACAACGTCTACGAGAGCGGCACCGACGACGAATACCAGCGCTACTTCTTTCCGGTCTACAACGCGGACGTCGCCGGCCTGCGCATCGGCGCGCCGCTGCTCCGGTCCGTCCCTTTCTACACCGTGATCGCCAACCACGACGTGCAGGGCAAGGACGCCAACGGCCACGAGATCGCCGACTTCACGCGCAATCCCGATGCGCTCGGGTACTACACGGCCATGCACCTGCCGCTCAACGGACCGGCGGCCCCGACCTACTCGACGCCGACGATGGGGTCGGACGAGCGGCTGGCGGCATTTCGCGCATGCGCAGGCGCTCGATTTCCACGGATGGCGAACTATTCGTTCGATTACGGCGACGTGCACGTCGTCTGCATCGACTCGAACCGTTACATCGATTCGAACGACGTCGCCCTGCAGCGCTGGATCGCGGCCGATCTGTCCGCGACCGACGCCGTGTGGAAGTTCGTGGTCTACCACCACCCGGCGTTCAACGCCGGCAACGAGCATTACGAGGTGCAGCACATGCGCGTGCTCGCGCCGCTGTTCGAGGCGCACGGCGTCGACGCCGTGTTGAGCGGCCACGAGCACAACTATCAGCGCGCCCGCCCGATCCGGTTCACGCCGGCGGGCCCTGGCAAGTCGGCCGACATCGGCGGCAAGGACCGGCGCGTGCCGGGCCGATTCATCGTCGATCGCGCATTCGACGGCGTCGGCAACACACAGCCCGACGGCGTCCTCTACATCGTGACCGGCGCAGGCGGCAAGCATCTCTACGACGATGGCTTCACCGACAACCCGTCACGTTGGACGCACGCTGACGACGGCCATGCGGACTACGTCGCGAAGATGATCACCGATCGCCACTCGTTGACCCTGTTCGACGTCGACGGGCCGCGCCTCACGATGACGCAGATCGACGAAGCCGGCACGGAGATCGATCGCATCGTCGTGACCAAGCGGCCGCGGCGCTTGTCCAGTGCGGCCGATCACGACGCCTGACAAAACTCTGTTTCAGCAACACGGGGGTCTCATGTTCACACTCTCGCGGATAACGGTGACGGTGACGCTCTGCGCGCTGATGCTGCCGGCGGCGAGAGCCGGTGCGCAGGCGAGCAAAGGCACCATTCAGGGCCGCGCCTCCGACTCGACGGGCGCCGTGCTGCAGGGGGCAAGCGTGACGGTCGTGCCCGGCGGCGCGCATGCCGTGACCGACGGCGAAGGCGCATACGTGATCGGCGGCCTCGCCGCCGGCGACTACGAAGTCCGCGTGACGTTCGTCGGCTTCAAGGATTTCTCGACGACGGCGCATGTCGCCGCCGGCCAGCCGACGCGCGTCGATCCGAGACTCGACGTCGCCGGCCAGAGCGAGTCGATTCTCGTGACCGCCGAGCGCCCGCGCGGCGAGGCGGGGCAGATCAACCGCGAGCGGACGGCCGACAACATCGTCCAGGTCCTGTCGGCGGAAGTGATCACCAGCCTGCCGAACGCCAATGTCGCCGACGCCCTCGGGCGGCTGCCGAGCGTCACGCTCGAGCGCGACGAAGGCGAGGGCAAGTACGTCCAGATCCGCGGCACCGAGCCGCGGCTCAGCAACCTGACGATCGACGGCGTCAACGTGCCGTCGCCGGAGAGCGGCGTGCGCCAGATCAAGCTCGACACGCTGGCGTCCGATCTCGTCGAGTCGATCGAGATCAACAAGACGCTGCAGGCGAACATGGACGCCGACGGCATCGGCGGCAGCGTGAACATCCGGACCAAGATCGCCACCGAGCAGCCGACGATCATGGCGTCCGCGCTCGGCGGCTACACGCCGATCATCGGCGGCCGCGGCGTGAGCCAGACCGGCGCGACGATCGGCCAGCGGTTCGGCCGCGACAAGGCGTTCGGCGTGCTGATCGGCGGCACCTACGACTGGAACGGACGCGGCATCAACGACATCGAACCGTCGCCGACGGTGACGAGCCTGAGCCCGCACTACGACGGCATCGACCTGCGCGACTATATGTACTACCGCACGCGGTGGGGCCTGTCCGGCAGCGGCGACTACCGCGTCAGCAACGGCACGAGCCTGGCGGTGCGCGGCCTGTATTCGACGTTCAGGAACTGGGGCCAGAAGTGGGTCTACACGCTGAACGACGGCGACGTGCCGGCGGCGAGCATCGACTGGCGGCGCCCCGACTACGCTGTCGGCAACATCGTCGGCAGCGGACGCCATACGATCGCCGACAACTGGCTCGCTTGGGATTTATCGTTTGCGCGATCGCGGATGCTGCAGTCGGGTGGCAACGGCGGCTCGAAGTTCAAGTGGAACGGACCGGACACTCTGTGCGGCGATGATCCGGCGGCGACGACCGATCCGTTCGTGCCGCAGTTCAGCGCGTCGTGCTACGCCGCCGGCCCGACGAACACGGAGGACATCGCGAACTACCGGTTGTCGACCTGGTCGCCGGCGTCGGTGGGCGAATCGGCGCAGCGGAACGTGCAGGCGTCGGCGGCGTTCGGCCATCTCTACCACGCCGGCGCGCGGTTCGGGACGTTGGAGTTCGGCGGCAAGATCCGCGACGCCCGAAAGTACGACAACTCGTATACGACGACCTACACCGTCGCGAAGGGCGTGACCATCCCGGTTGCGCAGTTCGCGGGCGGCTTTCACGACGCGAGGTATTACGACAACTCGTACGCGTGGCCGGTGCAGAACGTCGACTACCTGCTGGTGCAGAATTACGTGCAGACGCACCCGCAGCAGTTCACGGTCGCCGGCGGACCCGGCGCGAACCGGTCGAATTACAACCTGACCGAGCGCGTCGGCGCGGGCTACGCGATGAACACCCTCGATCTGTCGACGAACGCACGGTTGATTGCCGGCGTGCGGATCGAGTCCACGCACGTCGACACGCTCAGCTTCAACGCGAACACAGGCAGGCAGGATTTCGCCGCGGGCGGAAACTACGTCGACGTCCTGCCGAGCGCGTCGTTGAAGGTCGGGATGACGCCGAATACCGCCGTGCGATTTGTGTACAGCCGTGCGCTGTCGCGGCCGGATCCGCAGAATCTGGCGCAGGCGGTCGGCATCGTGAACGACACGCAGAATCCGCCGAGGGTCAGCCTAGGCAACCCGGCGCTGAAAGCGGAGCACGCGGACAACGTCGATGTCCTCGTGGAGCAGTTCCTCGCGCCGCTCGGATTGATCCAGGCGGGGTATTTCTACAAGCACCTGACCGATCCGATCATCGCGACGCAAACGCGGCCGACGTCTGGCCCGTTCGCCGGCTTCCTGGTCTCGCAGCCGGGCAACGCCGGCAGCGCGATGCTGCAGGGCGTCGAGGTCGCCTATCAGCAGCATCTCGGATTTCTCCCGGGAGTCTTGCAGGGACTTGGGCTGTCGGCGAACTACAGCTTCACGACGTCGGAAGCGCGCGGCCTTCCGCTGCGCACCGACGCGCCGCCGCTGCTGCGGCAGGCGCCGCACACGTGGAACATCAGCCCCACCTACGATCGCGGACGACTGTCGCTGCGCGCCGGTATCAGCTACAACGGCGCGAATATCTACGCGTACCAGTACCAGAATCTGAACAGCAATGGCCGTCCGCTCGAGGCGGACGATTTGACGGCAGGCGGACTGACCGGACCCGGCGGCGACAACTATCTGTACCCGCACCTGCAGTTCGACGCGCAGGGCACGGTGCGCGTCGCAAGCGGACTCTCTGTCGTCGTCTATGGTCTGAATCTGACGAACGAGGTGTTCGGCTTCTACAACGGCAGCCCGCAGTATGTGGTGCAGCGCGAGTTCTACAAGCCGACGGTGGCGTTCGGGGTGCGCTGGACTCCGTCGCACCGATAGCGGTCTCGCGCGGTTGCGCCCTCACGACAGAGATTGGATCTCCTACCGGAGCAGGGTGACGCCGACGGCTTCTTTAGCGTTCGGTGATGTGACCAAAACGGCCGCGCCGCTCGAGATCGATATCGCCAGCGATCTCGACTAAGATTGGTGCGCCTTACAACTGCTCCGGAGATTCCTGATGGCGGTCTTTCAGAAGACGCTCGTGTGCGCGAGCGAAACGCGATCGTTCCACATCGAACATCAACCTGCGGCCGGCTGGCGGACGCGCGAGCTCGCGAACGATCGCGTCGTCAACCAGCAGGTGCGCACCGAATGGCATCGCGTCGAACGCGATCTCGCGCGCTTCGCACGCGAGATCGATCAGCTGCAGCGACGCGGCTGGCGCGAGGCATAGGACGCCGATGTTCCGCCGCCCCACCGCAGTGCAAACCGCTGAAACGTTCGAAGAACGTCGCGTAACCGCGCTGTAACCGTCGTTTTTCGACAGGGTTTTCCACAGCGTCTGTGGAAATTGCCTGATCGACCGCGCCTCGACTCGACCGTGCGACCGAGCGCTTCGTCACGGGTTCGGGACCGCCGTCCTGTTCGCCGGCACGATTTGCGGCTCGTACGCGAACACCCCGCGGCTGCGCGGATCGACGTGCACCTTCAGCCAGTGGACGTCATTGGTCCCGTTTGCCTGGTTGTCGCCGAACGTCTCCACGCGCGTGAAGTTCTCGAGGCGGCGTCCCGAGGCGTCCTGAAACGGCTTGTCGACGCGGAGGTAATGCGAGTCGCCGTGGACGTACGCCACGGGCCGGCGGAACGCAGTCACGCGATCGCGCAGCGCGACGAGAAAATCATGGAACCCGTCGGGACTGGCATCGGTTTCGACGAGCGTCTTCGGGTCGCGCAGCGGCGCGCGCGTCGGATCGGACTGGTCCCACCCCGGATCGGCTTGCGCCACGATCATGACGGCCGCGGATCCGCGCCTCGCCGCCTCGTCGAACGTCTCGTCCAGCCACGCGATGTTCGCGAGGTTGCGCCAGTGATACTCGTCCGGATCCGGCAGCGTATCGCACAGGTTGTTGCAGGACCCCTGAACGTTCATCGTCGCGTAGGTGACGCCGCCGAACGTCCAGCGGCGGTTCTCCACGCACGGGACGAAGCCGTTCACGCCTTTGCAGAGCGGCGTCGCCTGCACTTGCTGTCGCAGTTGCCGCTGGCCGAGCGAGAACGGCGTGGAGAAAAAGACCGCGCGTTCGTGGTCGAGCCGCTCGAGCGACGAGAACCCGCCGTTCGAGGGCCGATCGCAATCGGTCCAGTCGTTGTCGCCCGGCGTCAGCATCGCGGGAGCCTTCAGCGCGTTGAAGAAGCCGAGCGCCTGCACGTACAGCGCGTCGCTGCACGTGGTTGGCGTCGTCGAACCCGGCGTGCCGTTTCCCGCCTTGAGATCGCCGTCGTGGACGGTGAACGAGAGATCCTGTTCGTTCATGTCGGCGATCAGGTTCGGGACGCCGACCGTGGCTTGAAGATCGGAGTACGGCAGGTCGCCCCAGAGACCGATCGCGTATCGGCGTCCGTCGCGATCGGCGTCGCGGTCCCCGTCGCCGCTCGCAGACACCGGCGCGGTGACAGCAGCCACGGCGGCGAGCGCGACTGCCGCGGCTGCGCACGCCAGCCATTTCATGATCGACCGGCGCTTGAATTCGTACGGACGCAGATGGTTGTGCATCATCTCCTCACGACCTCGCTCGAGTGGTGAATCGGCGAGATGACATCACGTTGAGGTGACGACGACGTCACGGCGCTGTGAACACCGCGCAACCGCACGAGCGCCGCGCGCTTCATTACGAGATCTTTAAGACGGGATTGGCTTCACCCAACGCCGGGGGCGTCACGAGGTTGCGACAGGCGGCCTCGTTCATTTACATTGATGCAGCCATGTCGACGTCGGCGGCGGAGGTCTCGACTCCTCTCACCGATCCCAGCCTGTACATCGACCGCGAGCTCAGTTGGCTCGAGTTCAACCAGCGCGTCCTGGATCAGGCGATCGACGACTATCATCCGCTCCTCGAGCGCGTAAAATTCCTCGGCATCGTCGGGTCGAATCTCGACGAATTTTTCATGGTCCGCGTCGCGACGCTCCAGCGCGCGCTGCGCGCCGGCTCAGGTCATCGTTCGCTCAACGGCCTGACGATGGCGGAAGAGCTCGCGGCGATTCGCAAGCGCGCGACGAAGCTAATGAACGACCAGGCGACGTGCTGGCAGGAGCGCCTGGCGCCGGCCCTCGCGGCCTACGGCGTCCGGTTTCTCGAACCCGACGATTACACCGACGAGACGCGGCGGTTCCTCGCAAGCTACTTTCGATCGGAAGTCTACCCGCTGCTGACGCCGCTCGCGTTCGATCCCGGACATCCGTTTCCGCTGATTTCGAACCGCAGCAAGAACTTCGCGGTCGTCGTCCGCCACGGACGACGCAACAAGTTCGCGCGCGTCAAGGTGCCGCCGCTTCTGCCGCGGTTCGTCAGCCTCCCGCCGAAGGCCGCGGCCGGCGCTCCGCACGGCTTCGCCTTTCTCGAAGACGTCGTCCGCCTGAACCTCGGCGATCTGTTTCCGGGATTCACCGTCGCCGATGCGCACTTGTTCCGGGTGATCCGCGATACCGACATGGAAGTGCCGGATGCGGCCGACGATCTGCTGGAGACCGTCGATCGCACGCTGAAACAGCTTCGGTACGGGATGCCGTCGCTGCTGCAGGTGGAAGCCGCGATGCCGCGGCGTGTGCTGAACATCCTGATCGAGAACTTCGAGATCGGCGACGACGTGGTCATGCGGACGCCGAACCGGCTCGATTTCTGCGACTGGCGGATGCTGCATAAACTGCCGCTGCCGCAGTTGAAGGATGCGCCGTTCGTACCGCGCACGCTGTGGGGGGCCTCGCACCACGAAACGTGGGTCTTCGACGAGATCCGCGATCAGGATTTCCTGCTCCATCATCCCTTCGATTCGTTCGACGCGGTGGAGACGTTCGTCCGCCAGGCGACGGCCGATCCGGCGGTCGCGGGCATCAAGATGACGCTCTACCGCATCGGCGAGAACTCGCCACTCGTCGATCTGCTGATCGAGGCCGCGGATGCCGGCAAGCAGGTCGCGGTCCTCGTCGAGTTGAAGGCGCGATTCGACGAGCGCAACAACATCCGGTGGGCGACGCGGCTCGAGGAAGCCGGCGTACACGTCGTCTACGGCCTCGAGAAGCTCAAGACGCATTGCAAGCTGTGCCTCGTCGTCCGCAAAGAGCCGAACGGCGTGCGCCGGTACGCGCACATCGGCACCGGTAACTACAACGCGCTCACCGCGCAGATCTATACCGATCTCAGCCTCTTCACCGCGGACGCCAACGTCCTCGACGACGTGTCGGAGATCTTCAACGCGTTGACGGGTTATTCGCAGCGAACCGACTACCGCGAGCTGCTGGTCGCGCCCAGCGGACTCCGCGATCGGTTGACCACGCTGCTCGAACGCGAGATCGAACACGCGCGCAGCGGACGCGCCGCGCACGTCATCATCAAGAACAACGCGATCACCGATCCGGCGATCATCGCCACCTTGTACCGGGCTTCGCAGGCAGGCGTCGACGTGGATCTGATCGTGCGCGGCGTGTGCTGCCTGCGTCCGGGCGTGCCCGGCGTCAGCGATCGGATCCGCGTCCGATCCGTCGTCGGCCGCTTTCTCGAACACTCGCGGCTGTACTACTTCGAAAATGAGGGCGCTCCGGCAATATATTTCGGCAGCGCGGACCTCATGGAGCGCAACCTGGATCGCCGCGTCGAGACGATCTGCCGCGTCCGCGATCCCGCCATCGCGCGCGAGCTGCGCGACGTCGTCCTCGACGCGTACCTCCGCGACAACGATCGCGCGTACGAGCTCGTCGATCGCCGCTACCGGCGGGTGGCGCGGGCCGCGAACGAACAGGCGGTCAGCGCGCAGCAGCTGCTGCTCGACTGGTATACGTCGAAAACCGGCAGCGTCGACGACACGCAGCTGCTCGCGTGAGCTGAAGGAAGACGGCCGACGTGTCCGTGCGCGTGTCCATCGTCGCGAAAGCCGGTTAGATGCTGCCGGGACCGTTCGGCAAGGACGGGGCGGTCAACGTCGTCGTCGAGACGCCGCGCGGCGCGGACGTCAAGTACAAGCACGATCCGGAGACCGGATGCACCACGGTGTCGCGCGCGCTTCCTGCCGGCATCCGCTACCCGTTCGACTGGGGATTCATCCCGTCCACGCGCGCGCCAGACGGCGACCCGATTGACGCGATGATCGTCTGGGAGTGCGCGACCTATCCCGGCGTCGTCGTGCCGTGCCGCCTGATCGGCGTGCTGCAGGTCGAGCAGACCGACCGAGCATCCGGTCGCCGACAGCGAAACGACCGGCTGTTCGCCGTCCCTGTCAAGGCACCGCGCCTCGATGACGTGCGGACGATCTTCGACGTGCCGGAGCGCACCCGCGCGGAACTCGAACAGTTCTTTCTAGCCGTCGTGGCATTCGAGGGAAAGGCGCTCGCGCTGCTCGGGTTCGCCGGACCGGCGGAGGCGACGGCGGCGTTGCAGACGTCTCTCGGGTCCCAAGGCTCGTAGACGGGCACCGAAACCAAAGGCGACATCCAACCGGAGCGTGTCAATCCAGGACAACACGTCATTCACACTTTAACGTGACCAACGGATCCACCGTCGATGCCCGCCGAGCGGGAACATAGGCCGCAATCACCGAGACGCCAAGGAACAACCCGCCAGCTTCGACGAAGGTCGCCGGATCGAGCGACTGAGTGGCAAACAGCATCGCCGACAGAAGACGCGCTGCTGCAACCATCGCTGCCAATCCAACGACTGACCCGGCAGCGACCGGTGAGATCACGTGTTGAAGCATGTTGCCGACGACGCGTCGCGGCGTTGCGCCGAGCGCGAGCCGGACGCCGATTTCGAAGCGGCGCTGAACCACGGTTTGGGCTGCGGTAGCGAAAATCCCGCTGACCGCGAGCAGCAGGCCAAGTGCTGCGCACACACCCAGCAGCATCGTCGCAAACCACCGCGAGGCGAGTGAATCACCGATCAGTTGATCCATGGTGCGAACATCGGTGACGAACGCTTCACGATCGACTCGAGCGATCCGGCCGCGGATGTCAGCGATGAGACGAGACGGATTTGTGGTCGTCTTGACCACCAACGTAATTGCTGACTGCGGGAACAGTGTTTCAGGCAAATACACTTCGAGCTCGGGCTCTTTATCGAGGCCGGCATAGCGGACGTCTGCAACAACACCGGCGATGGTGACCACTCCTATCGTCCCTACCCGCCCCACGTTCAACCGCCTGCCCAGGGCTGACTGTCCCGGCCAGTAGCGCGCAGCGAATGCGTGATTCACGATCACGAATTTTGGATGGCCGAGTTCCCCGATTCCGTCACGCTCGTCGAAATCACGACCTTCAAGCAGCGCAATCCGCATGACGCGGAAATAATCGGGACTGACCACACGGTGTCGCCCGACTGGCAGGTTGCCCGGCTCGGGCGGCGGCGCTCCCTCGACGGTGAACGTCGACCAGAATCCTCCAGGCCGCATCGGAACGCCTTGGACAACGGCCGCACCGCTCACGAGAGGATTCGTCTTGACCGCGTTGATGACGTCTCGACAGAACACGACGTTGTGCTGCCAATCGAACTTGTTGTTGGGCAGCGACATCGTCATCGTCAGGACATTGTGCGAATCGAACCCGGGATCGACGGCCAGCAGGCGAACGGCGCTCTTGAGCAACAGGCCGGTCGTGACAATCAGTACCATCGTCAGCGCAACCTGCGACGCGACGAGCAGGTTGATCATCCGATTGTGCCGACGTCCAGCACTCTGCCTCTGCGTGTTGCGCGGTGCGCCGGACGCGCCGGCGATCGATGTCCACGTCGGCACGAGGCCGGTCACGCAGGCGGTCGCAATCGCGAGCGCCGTCGTCATCACAAGGACAAAGCCACTGGCGCCGACGCCGCGAATCAGCGGCACATCGGCCGGCAACCAAGGCGCCAGGAGTCGAACGCCTACCGACATGACGGCTATCCCAACAGCCGCGGCTGCCAGCGCGATGATGAGCGATTCGCACAGGAAGTGCACGGCAATCCGGGAGCGGCTCGCACCAAGCGCCAAGCGAAGGGCGACTTCAGGCTGCCGTGCCATGGCCGCCGTGAGGAGCAGCGTCGCGACGTTGCCGACGGCGACGACGAAGACGAGCACCGTCGCGAGCATGAGCATGAAAACCACACGCCTCGTCGTGCCGAGGACCTGGCTTCGAAGCGGAACGACTCGCACGGCCCAATCCCGGTTCGTGTCTGGATACGCATCCGCCAGCGCTCGCGAAACCACATTCATTTCGGCCTGCGCCCGCTCGATCGTCACGCCGGAACGCAACTTTGCGACCGCGTCCAGCGTGCGGTCATCCCGCTTCGCCTGTGCGAGTGGAAAGACCGGTATCCAGAAATCGACGTACTCATCCATGCTGGCAGGCGCCATGCTGGTCACAGCGAGGTCGCCGCGCTGGCCCGACGTCAACGGCGGGAAATGGACCTCGTCATCGACGACGCCGAGCGAGACGTACGGCGTCGCGCCGGCTCGGCTCAGGTTGATCACGTTCACGTCCACCGCGGATCCGATCGGCGAGCCATTGGCAGCAAACCGACGTTCCCACACACCGCGGCTGAACACGATCGCGTTCGTCCCGCGATCGCGTGGCGAGAATGTCCTGCCGTTCACATGCGTGACGCCGAATACGTTGAAAAACTCCGGCGTGACCAATAGACCATGGAGCCGCTCGCTCGAGACGCCGCCGGTCAAATCAACGGTTCTCCACCGATAGCCGGCGATTCCCTCGAAGGATGTCGTCCGTGACTGCCAGTCGGTAATGTCCAACGGCGAGGCCAGGCCGGCGTCGGGCGTCGCCGACACGTGAGTGGACCGCACCGCGACCAATCGGTCGGCGTCAGGATACGGCAGCGGGCGGCGCAGCAACGCGTCCGCCACGCTCACGATCGCCGCGCTCGTGCCGATGCCGAGCGCAAGCGTCAGGACGGAAACAGCGGTAGACGCAGGATTTCTCATGAGCGAGCGAAACGCCTGTCGGAGCTCCCGCATACAGCCATCGACCACTCGGCTATCCCTCCTCGTCGGCAGCACCGGTCACTACGCGGCGGCCCGCGCTCCGGTGCCCATGATGCACGTCAACATCTGCTTGACACGATCGACACGCACGTCCTGCGCTGCTCGGGAAACACTGGCTCAGCAAACCACATCTAGACAGTCTATATAGACCGGCAGTATAAATGCCGTTGACGACTCCTGCAACAAGGCCGCGATGGCTTGGTGTTCCTGTGAATATGGCTACCGCACAACTCCTTCAAGGCACCCTCGACCTGCTCATCCTCAGAGTTCTGGCGCTCGGTCCGTTGCACGGGCTGGGGATCGCCGATCGGATCGCTCAGGTGACCCGCGGCGCGTTGCAGATCAAGGCGGGATCCCTGTTTCCCGCGTTGTACCGACTCGAGGCTGATGGCCTGGTGTCCGGTTCGTGGGGAGAATCTCAGTCGGGGCGGCGCGCGAAGCTGTATACGCTCACGAAGGAGGGGCGGAAACACCTCGCGGAAGAGAAGAAATCGTGGGCACGAGCGTCGCTGGCGGTGCAGCAGGTGCTTGAGATGTAGGAGATACGAGATCCACGATGTCGCTCTTCTCTCGAGGACGCGCCTGGATTCGGTCAATCCGCCACCGCGATCACCTCGACGCTGATCTTCATCGCGAGCTATCAGACTGGGTCGAGGAGCTGGCGGCGCGCTATGAGGCCGGCGGCGCAACGCCTGATGCGGCCCGCCGACGTGCGTTGATCGAAACCGGGGGCCTCGAGTCCGTCAAAGAAGCCGTGCGCGATCGGCGTGCCGGGGCTTGGTTGGACACGATCGCTCGCGATGTGCGTTCCGCCTGGCGCATGTGGCGGGCGCATCCATGGCTGACTGGCACGGCGATCGTCTCGCTCGCGCTCGGCATCGGGGCAAACACGGCGGTGTTCAGTGTCACGAACGCGCTGTTTCTCAGGTCCGCCCCTGTGTCGGACCCTGGCACATTGGTCGCGATCTACAGCACGAGTACCTCCAATCCCGGTTGGCATCAGACATCGTTCAAGAACTACGTGGATCTCCGCGAGGCGCTGCCGGTGGAGGTGCTCGCGTATGCGCCCATCCCTGTCGGTCTGTCCACCGCCGGCAGCCCCGCCGAAGACGTGCCGACCGAGCTCGTCTCGGGAAACTACTTCACGCTTCTGGGCGTGCGCGCCGCGGTTGGCCGCGTGTTCGCGCTTTCCGCGGCCGAGGACAAAGTCACCGACAAACACCCCGAAATCGTGATCAGCGATGCGTTGTGGAAGCGGCGGTTCGGAGCTCGAGCCGACGTCGTGAATCAGATCGTTCAGCTCAACGCTCGTTCATTCACGATCGTCGGTGTCGCGCCGCCTGCGTTCGTCGGTCTCGACGTCCTGCGTGCAGTCGATGTCTGGGTCCCGGCCTCGAATCCCTTGATCCTCACCGGCGTCACCAACTTCTTTTTCGGCAATCGATCGATTGGCATGTTCGATGTTGTGGCGCGAACCACCGCGCCGATCGGCCCACAGCAGTTGTCGGCAATGCTCCAAGCGCAGGCGTCACGGCTCGGCCAGACGTTTACGCAGGACAACAAAGGCTTGAGGTTCGCGACCCGCCCGTTCGCGCAGGCGCGGATGAATCCAGCGCAGCGTGACACGTGGATCCGCGCGGCTGGTCTGCTGACCGTTGTCGTGGGGCTCGTCTTGCTGATCGCGTGCGCAAACGTCGCCAATTTGCTGTTTGGCAGGTCGGCGGCGCGGCGGCGGGAGCTCGCCATTCGGCTGGCGATCGGCGCGACGCGGCGACAGCTGGTGAGACAACTCCTCATCGAAAGCCTCCTGTTGTCGTCGGGCGGGGCGGTGGTCGGGTTGGGCATGGCGTGGGGAATGATCTACGTCCTGTCGGCCGTTCGGCCGGCATTCGTGCCGCGTTCGTTCGAGGTGCCCATCGAGTGGACGACGCTCCTGTTCACCGGAGCGATCGCATTTGTTATCGCCCCCATCTGCGGGCTCCTGCCCGCGCTGCGCGCGTCGCGTGTCAATGTCGTCGACGGATTGAAGGGCGGCGAAGCGGCGGTACAGCGGGTGGGCCGTTCCGACTTGAGTTTAGCGGTCTTGATTGCACAATCGACGCTCGCCACGGTCGCGGTGATCCTCGCGAGTCTGTTCGTGAGCAGCCTGCGCCGCGCCGAGGATATCAACCTCGGCTTCGATGCCGGTCACGTCGCCATCGTCAGTTTCGACCTCGGCATGCTTCGCTACGACAACACGAAAGGTCCGGCATTCGTGCGGCGAGTGAATGACAGACTCCGCGAAGTGCCCGGGATCATTTCCTCGGCCGTCGCAAGTCATGTGTTGCTCGACGGTACCGGCTTCGCGTCGAAGATCAAGTTGGCCGGTCATGAGGACGCCGAAGCCCTCAGCATCGAAGCGGGAGCCGTCGGCCTGGAGTACTTCCGCACAATGAAGATCCCCGTCATCTCCGGCCGTGGGTTTCAGGAATCCGATGGCGCGGCGGTGAGCGAATTTGGGTGGGCCATCGTCAATCGCACGATGGCAGAACAGTTATGGCCAGGCGCGGATCCGATCGGACGGCGATTCCAAGTGCTCGGAATTCAGGAACGGTACGTCGTGGTGGGTGTCGTGGCCGATGCGCTGTATGACACGCTCGGTGAGCGTCGCCGTCCCTATTTCTATATCTATTACGACCAGTCACCCGGCTTGAAGAAGCTGACGCTGCACGTGCTGACGGCCGGTGATCCGCATCAGATGCTGCAGACGATTCAGCGGGAGATTCAGGCGGTCGATCCTAACCTGCCCGTCGTCAATGTACGGACGATGTCCGACGTTCTGAATGCGGCGATGTGGGTGCCGCGGACTGGCGCCGCGCTCTTGCTTTTGTTCGGGGCGATCGCCTTGAGTCTGGCGGTCGTTGGTATTTACGGCGTGACGGCATTTTTTGTAAGGCAGCGACGACGCGAGATCGGCATTCGGCGCGCGCTGGGCGCGTCGGCCGCGAACGTCGTGTGGCTGCTCGTTCGCCGAACCCTCGCGCCCACGGCGGTCGGCTTCTTGCTGGGCGTCGTCGCGTCATCTGTTGGCGGGCGCCTTGTCGCGAGTCTTCTGATTGGCGTCAGTCCCACCGATCCGAAAAGCCTCGCGACCGCCGTCTTGGCCCTCGCTGCCGCTGCCGGCGCGGCGTCGGTGTTGCCCGCGGCCGCCGCAATGCGCGTGGACATCGTGCCGATCCTGCGACGGGAGTAAGTTGTTTCGGCAAACGACCGCGAAAGCGACGCAGGCCCGCGCGTCGACGCCAAACCGAGGGAGCGATGAACAACACACGCGAAATCGTCGCCGGCATCGTCGTCGCGACCGTCGCCATCTGCTTGGTCGGATGCGCGAAGGCGCCTGCGCGCGAGCGCGACGAGCGAGACGTTCAACAGCTTCTGGAAAGATATCTGCAATCGGTCAATGCTGCGGATCCGAAGCTCGGATCTGAAGTGTGGCTCCAAGCACCAGATATCCTGGTTGTCACGCCATTCGGCCGATTCCAGGGATGGGACGCCGTCCGCGAGGGTGTGTATGTGAACTTCTTGCAAAAAGCCTTCACGGAACGGAAGCTGCAAGCCAGCCAAATCTCAATTCGTGTGGCGGGGGACGCTGCATGGGCCGTGTTCGACTGGACGTTCACTGCAAAGTTGGCGAACGGCCGGCCGATCACGACGAAAGGATGGGAAAGTCACAGCTATCAGCGAACGAACGAGGGCTGGCGGATCGTCCAGCTCCATTATTCAGTGCCGCCGCCGCAGCAGCCTTCCTCGTGAGAGGTGCCCCCGATCAACCGAAAAACGACACGTTCAGTCGATCCGAAGCGCGTCTGCCGGCTGAATCGAGGCCGCTCGGTTCGCGGGAATCGCGGCCGACATCATCGTCACGACAAACAGCACCAGGCTGACGGCGACGAGCACGACCGGATCGTTCAGATTGCCGATCGACCACTGGGCAACAACCTTGTTAAGCCCCACGCTCAATGCGAGACCAGCGAAGAGGCCCGCGACGATGGGCAGGACCGCCGGCTGCACCGCAGCGTTGACGATGCGCCCGCGACCGGCGCCGAGCGCCAAGCGGATACCAAATTCTTTGAACCGGCACGACACCGCGTACGACACGACACTGTAGAGCCCGACGACCGCGAGCATCAGCGCAAACACCGCGAAGCCGAGCAACAGCAACGTCACGAACCGCTCGCGGGCCCAGCCCGCGCTGGCCAGCACGTCTTCCGCTGTGCGTACCACGTTCACTGCTTGATTGGGATCGACGGTACGCACCGCCTCCCGAATCGATCGGGTCATCGACAGGGGATCGTGACTCGTCCGCAGGATCACATTCAGGGAATCGCTCAACATGAGCGTGTACGGCACGTAGATCGACGGCGCCGGCGGCTCATGGAGACCGACATTGGGTGTGTCGCCGACAACACCGATGATCTCGAACCAGCCGTCGCTGCCGGGCGCTGGCAGCCGGAAATACGTGGGTGATTTGACGTACTCGGGCATCCGGACTCGCCGCCCAATCACGGATTCGTCAGGCCACAGCTCACGAGCCATCGTTTGGTTGACA
>Ga0075435_100000021_pt1 | contig 90065 bp, 77 predicted proteins | sample RhiMethybrSRZTD4_FD_75302 | JGI IMG/M metagenome (GOLD analysis project Ga0075435, IMG submission 75302) | Populus rhizosphere microbial communities from Tennessee, USA - Rhizosphere MetaG P. TD hybrid SRZTD4 | ecosystem: Host-associated > Plants > Roots > Rhizosphere > Soil | place: USA...
CGTTCTTGACCGATCAGAACGCGATGCAGATTACATGCGTGATCGCCGACAGCCGAGATGACACAATGCCGGACACGTCGCCGTGTGCGGCGATGTGAGTTCGGTCATTCAGAAACGACGCGGGCTGTGCTCGTTGGCGCGCTCTCAGGCGCGCGAATATCGACGGTCCAAGGCGGATGCGAGCCTGCTGGCCATCAGCACGAGTACGCCGCCGGCAATGAGTTCCAGCGCGTGGGTCGCCAGGTCCTGCCACGACTGTTCCATCGAAGGCAAGAACTGCGATTGACGGGAGCCCTGAGCGTACCAAATCGCCTTACCGAAGAACTGAAGGATGGCCGGTGTGGCGGACGCGATCGTGCTGACACCTATCAGGGCCAGGCCCACCAGCAACATGTCTTGGCGCGAGATATCGGCCAACTCAAGATGATCTTCCGGAAAGATGCGGCTGGCGATCCGCTCGCCACCGAAGACACACGCAGCCGCGACGACCAGCCCACCGACGAGCGCAAAGCCGTTAAACAGGGCGATTACACGGCCGGTCGGGAACCCTTCGGCTTGAGGCATTGCAAGGGACGCGACGAGACCGAACATGTTAATCACAAAGCCGGCGCCAAAGTACACACCGATAAGCTTGATGCCGATTTCAGCGAGCGAGCGCGTGGGCACAGGGTTTCTCCTGACAGGCGGCCGTGGACCGTAAAAGACGACGCCTACGCATGTATGCCGTACAAGAGCGCTGCTTGCAACGCTCTGCTGGCGCACGCAATTGCCCCGAGTCTAGCTGGCGGTCCTGGACCGCGATTTTGAGCGAGATCCGGTCTTCGTCGTCACACGATTGTCTCGGCCGCGCCCCGCGACCTCACGCGCCTTACGAGACGAATTCCTTCGACCCGCACGCCACGCGTTCAGCGATGTCGCGCTCTCGCCTGAGCGCGCACCGGCGAGAAGGCCTTCGACCGAAATGTCCTCGTCCAGTTCAGGCCAATGAATGCCGATGCCAGGGCCAAGCAGTTCCCACCGTTTCCGTTCACGCGGCGAGCCCTCCGCCAACCTGGGATACCAGGTGAGCGGGACCGAGACAACGCGGCCGTCGCGCAACTCGACGACGAGTGCGCGATCGTCTCAATTCTCCGGCGGCCTCGCTGCTTGATGTCGTCGGCGAAAGCCTTGAGCGCGTGCCCTCTGATCGTTCGGCCCTCCCCACGTGCGAGTGATGCCTCGGCCTGATCGAGAGCGGCAACGAGTTCCAGCCGACTGCGCTCGCGCTCCTCCCAGAGCGCCTCGTGGACGGCCTCTTCCTCGCGGTTGAATCGGCCGCTCTCGATCGCACGTGTGACGAGGGCGCTCTGGTCCGGCGTCAGCTGGACGTTCATGGGATCACGGTAGATGTTCACGCTGGAGGTGTCAACGAACCAGCTCCGGCTCGATGCGGAGTCTCAGGTGAGTCGTTGCGTCGCTCCGTCTGGAGATCGTGCGGGAGCGTTCGGGCGCGTCAAGGCTTCGTTCGCTTCGCTCACCGCTGCGCGGCCTTGACCCGCCCTCCACCCTCGCGCGATGTTTGCGGTTGCCGAAGCGACGACATCGGGCGCGTTCAATTTCCGAAGCCGCGCGAGCCGAACGCCTGGTACTCCGTTGAACGCAGATTCCACGGTAGATCTCCTCAATGAAGATGGCCAGGGCGACATTCGGCGAACTGATCTAGCATCGCGCCGGCAGCACCACGACGGCGATCTCCAACCTCGTCGTGCCGGATCGGCGCTTGGCGCGCGGAGTTGAGCCGCCGTGCAGGCGCTCCCCCGGTTAGCTGCGGCAGCTCGCACATAAGTGCGTTCGGGGGCGAGAAGGTCCACGAACTGGAGCGTTGACGATTCAGCGACTTGAGCCAAATGCGTCAGGGCAGCGCCGCCGAATACGCTGCACGGAGCTGCATGTTAAGCGCGCCGACTCGCAGCGAAAGACTGGGAACCCCCCGGGCGTGGCGCCTGCTAACATGGTGAGCTGATGGCGTTTCGGGCGAATGGAGCTCTGAACACTGGCCGTCATTCGCCGCGAGTGGTGACGTTGGTCAGGTCCACTATCAGTTAGACGGCATCACTGGTTGCGCATGCGTATGATTCGTTGTTCGAGATGCGGGGGGCACGCTTGAAAGCAGGTTTCGCGGGCATCGTACTGGTGCTCGTCGCGGCGGCGACGCTCGATGGGCAGTCGTCACCTGGCACTGACTATCATCAACATCTTTTCAGCCCAGCCACGGCGGCTTTGGCGCCTGGACTGACACCGGTTCTCGCGGACGACCTTGTGAAGTTGTTGGACCTCGCGGGAATACGCCGCGCGGTGGTCTTGTCCGTCGCCTACCAGTTCGGAAATCCCAACAGGCCGCCCGTCGCCGATGAGTACGCGAAGGTCAGGGCTGAGAACGACTGGACGAGTGAGCAGGTCGGGCGGTTCCCAGACCGGCTCATTGGATTCTGTGGCATGAACCCGCTCAAGGACTACGCCCTCGACGAGTTGTCCCGCTGCGCGAAAGATCCCCATCTGCACCTTGGCCTCAAGCTTCATTTCGGGAATTCGGACGTCGACCTTGATAACCCCCAACATGTCGCCAGACTGCGCGAAGTGTTCCGAGCCGCGAACGGATACCGGATGGCGGTCGTTATTCACATGCGGCCCTCAGTGACGATGAAGCGTCCGTACGGCGCGAGGCAGGCGCACACGTTGCTCGACGAAGTTGTTCCTGCCGCGCCAAACGTGACCCTCCAGATCGCACATCTCGCGGGGGCTGGGGGATACGACGACCCGGCGATCGATCAAGCGCTTGCAGTTTTCGTTGACGCAATCGCGCGAAACGACAGCCGGATGTCGCATGTGTACTTCGACGCGTCTAGCGTTACTGGTCTCGGGCACTGGGAGGACAAGACCGAACGTGTTGCCATGCGCATTCGGCAGCTTGGTGTCTCTCGGGTGCTCTATGGTTCTGATGGTGCTGCTGGCGAGAATCTCAGACCTCGAGAAGCGTGGGCCGCATTCAGACGATTGCCACTCTCAGAGGACGAGTTCCGAATCATTCAGGCGAATGTCGCGCCGTACATGCGTTGACGACTGATCAATCTTCGCGGGATGCCGTCTAACTGCGCCTGGAGCCGACGCGGCTGATCGTAGGAGAGTCGGGCGCCTATGCCGCGCGGCTCAGGCGAAGCGTTAGGCGTTCACGATTGGCACATTTGACCAAAGACGTCGACCTCGTGCGCGTGTTCGCGACAGACGAACTGGCGCGGTATCTTTTTGCAACGTCGCTTCTCGATCGTGACGAAATTGAATATTTGTCGAAAGGCGAGACAGTGAAGAACGTCGGGGGATGGACGCCAACCGGCTGGATCGACATTGTCCGTGGACCGGCGGAGTTGTGGGTCCGATCGGAGGATGGCGAACGCGCTCGGGCCGTTCTGAAGGAACTCGATGGACCAATAGGAAAATCGGAGCGAGACGCCTAACTGCGGCTGCACCGACGGCGGCCGCGCCGCCACTGAGTTGTTTTCACAGTCGCTCGCGGTCGCCGCGGGTGAGTCGCAAGACGTAAAGCGGCTTGCGCACACGTCGAAGAGCGAGTTGGTGGCTGCGTGAGATTCCACTACGCTTCAGGTTCGGCCGTTGCCGTCGGTTGTCCCACCAGTTGATGGCCACACTGCGCCTCTGGCGGCGACGACAGCGTGCCGCCTGGTTCGCCGTCGGCCGGCCGTTTCCAGATTGGGTCTTCGCGTCGGTGACCGGGACCGCGCTCGACGAGTCGAACGTCCGCAAGGGGTTTAACCGCATCCTCGACGCGGCTGACGTGCATCGCCGCGGTCCGCATCAGATGCGGCATACGTTCGCGTCACTGCTGTTGCAGGAAGGCGCGCCGATCACCTACGTGAGTCAGCAGCTCGGGCATCGCGATGCGGCAATCACGCTGCGCGTCTACGCCCGCTGGTTGCCCGCCGCGTCGACGTACACACTCGTCAACCGGCTCGACGATGCGGCGTCGGACGTCACCCAGGCGTCACCAGCGACGTCCCGCGAAGAAGTTCAACGCGCGCTAAGTGGTTTGGAATCAGTGGTGAGCCGGGTGGGAATCGAACCCACAACCCGCAGATTAAGAGTCTGCTGCTCTGCCAATTGAGCTACCGGCCCGAGGATGTGCGCGGGTGATCGGCGCGCGATCGCCGCCGACACAAAAACGAAATTCTACCACACGGCCGCGCCCTTACGGACGGGGCGGCAGCGCGCGCAACTTCGCGAACACGCCTCCGTCCAGCGCCGCGACGATGCGCCTGGCGACGTCGGCGGTGTCGCGTCCGGTAAAGATCTGATGGTCCGTCACGATCTGCAGCGCCATCATCCTGAACGCCATGTCGTCGTCCTCGATGCCGAGGACCATGAGCGTCTCGCGATCGTAGCGCTCGGTGACGATCATCGACGCGGCCGTCGCGCCCGGCGTCGCGCCCGCGATGATCCAGATCGTCCGCCGCGATCCCTCGCGCGCGACGAGGTCGACGTCGTCCAGCGCGGCGAGCGAACGGCGGACCTCCGCGAGCAGCTGCGCGGCGGTCGCATCGGGCTCCGCGCGTCCTTCGGTGCGCGCCTCGACCGACACCGCGATGCGCGGCCGCCCCTGCGGCTGCGCGCTCGCGAACGAGGGGGACACTGCGATCATCGCCGCCGCGAGCGTCAGGCGCGCTCTCACGTGGAGACTCCTTGAAGGTGCGCGCGCTCGCACGCGATGCGATGCGGCGTCACGGCCCCGGTAGCGCGGCGCATCGCCTGCGACGACGGCTTCGAGCTCGCCGTCGCCGATGTCAACGGTCATGCGTCCCATGAGCATCGAAGCGGGTCGGATGGCTCGCCGAGCCGAAGCTCGAGACGAGCGAAGGCTGGCGCTCCCGGGCGCGACAGCCTCATTTTACGTTGACGGCCGCACCGGGCGAGCGGCCTGGCTGAGCCGGATCCAAGAGGCCGCGGAGTGCCGCAACGGCGCCAGCCAGATCGCGGCAGCGGCCGTACGTGCGACGCGTTCTAAATCCTTTCGCTTCCGCCGAGTGAGGAGGCAACGAGGCGGCGTGGAACATGGCGCGCTCGCGCACGCCCATGCTAGCCGGACCGGTTGCCGTGACCGATCACCTCGATGCGCACGTGGGTGTCGGGCTGGCCGGGCGGGTCGTATTCGAGCTGGAACGTGGCACCGCAGGCCAGGCAGACGACGGTCAGGACGCCTCCGTCGTCTGTGGCGCCGAGGTTCGTTGCGCCGCACAGCACGCACGCACGAACGATCTGCGCCACACGCCGCCCGCCCGTGTGTGCCCCAGGCGCCGGGTTGGAGACCTGCACACTTCCCTGGATCGTCTTCGCCTGCGCGTCGTGCCGCGCATCGCGGATCCGCGCGATGAAGCGGGCACGGTCTGCGTCGGTCCAGGCACCCGGCATCCGCGCCGTGGCATTCCGTCGCTCTTCGGTGGTTCGCGTCGTCCGGCGCCGATCGCTCGCCTCGATGCTCTGCGGCGTGCTGTCCGGTGACTCGCTCACACTCTACCTCGCTCATCCTTGAGCGCTTACGCAGGTGCAAGTTTACCGCCAGCTCGGAAGAAGAAACGCGCCTGGTAATCGCGGTCGAAACGGCCGGTAGTGTGTCGTCGTTAGCGGTCAAGCTGCGGCAACTGGAAGCGCGCCGGACGCCCATTGACGTCGACTTGGCAGGACTGCGGCCAGTGCCGCGCCTCGCGCCCGCGGTCTTGGAAAATCGCCTCACCGCGCGCGGACGGACTGGACTATGACTTCACCGCTCCGACGCGGTTCGACAAGCTGTTCAGCGGCATCGCGATCGCGTCACGGCCTGCAGCGCAGACGGTCGGCAAAAGAACCGTCAGAACCTCATTCGAGACCGGCGGACCGTTTGATGAGGATTATGGCCGTCTGATGGAAATCGCGTTCAATGGGTGGCGCGCCCGGAGGGAGTCGAACCCCCGGCCTACAGGTTCGAAGCCTGTCGCTCTATCCAGCTGAGCTACGGGCGCGCGCGGACTCATTCTACCGCTTCGCCGCGGCCATCAGCGCTTCGATGTCGTGCGCCGTCCGCGGCGCGCCGGCCGACATCACCTTCGGTTCGGCCGCCGTGATCAACACATCGTCTTCGATGCGGACGCCGATGCCGTCGTAGCGATCGAGCGCCGCGCGGATCGTCTGCTGCTCGCCGGCGGCGAGCTTCGCGAACATCGCGCTCGCGAGGATGTCGTCCTTTCGCACGTAGACGCCGGGCTCGTTCGTGAACACCATGCCGCGCTCGAACGTGCGCTGGCGATCGTAGACGTCGTGCGTCTGCAGACCGAGCGGATGCCCCGGGCCGTGGAAGAGGTACAGCTCGGTCTGCTCGCGCGCGTTCTTCGTCACGAGCCCGAGCTTCAGCAGCTCGCGGCCGACGACCTCCTGCGCGCGATCGTGGATCTCGATGAACTTGTGGCCGGGCCGCATCAGCGGCAGCGTCTCGTTCTGCGCCGCGAGCACGACGTCGTAGATGGCGCGCTGATCGCGCGAGAAGGCGCCGTCCGCGGGATAGGTGCGCGTGACGTCGGCGGAGTAGCCGTCGACCTCGGCGCCGAGATCGGTGAGCAGCAGACCGCCGCGCACGATCGGATCCTCGTTGGTCTCGTAGTGGAGGGTCGTCGCGTTGCGGCCGGCGGCGACGATCGACGGAAACGCGGGACAGCAGGCGCCGAGCGTGCGGAACGTGAACTCGATCGTCGCCTGCACCTCGTACTCGCGCGACGCGGTGAGCACGCGCGCCATCGCGGCCTTCTGCGCATCCACGGTGACGTCCACCGCGCGCTGAATCAGCGCGAGCTCCGCGTCGCTCTTGATCTCGCGCATGGCGAGGAGGATCGGCGACGCGTCGCGGATCCGCACCTCCGGATACCGCCGCCGCAGGTCCTCGGCGAAGCGCTGCTCGCGCGTGGGCGTGGTGCGCGCGCCGCGATCCTGCAGCACCAGCCACACCTCCGCGCGGCCGGCTTTGAACGCGGCGAAGAAGGCCGGCGCGAACGGCGTCGCGTAGTACGCCGCCGGCCCGCGGTCGCCGAATCCCCCGCCGCGCAACAGCGCGTCGACGAAGGCGTCGACGCGGCTCGACGACCGGACGTCCTTGACCGCGGTCGCGTCGGTCACCTCGCGCGCCGACAGGATGCGGCCCGTCCATCGCTCGTTGGACGGATCGCGATCGGTCGTGAACAGCAGCTCGGGATGCGCCGGCTCGCCGGGCAGCATCGCGAGCGTCGTGTCGGGCGCGTTCATGCCCGTGAGGTAGAGGAGGTTGTCTTCCTGGCGGAACGGCCAGTCGATGTCGCCGGTGCGCCGCGCCGGCGTGAAGGAGAACGCGATGAAGGCGGCGTCGGGGCCGATCGCCTTCGCGAGCGCCGCGCGCCGCGCCGCATATTCGGCGGGCGCGATGGCGGGCGGCCGTCCGGCGCCGACCGATGCGCCGGCGAGCAGCGCGAGCGCCGCGACGATCGCTGTCGTGAACCTCGAGCGTTTCATGGCGCGGCCATTGTAAGATAGCCGTCTGTCCCGCGCCCGTAGCTCAGCTGGATAGAGCGTCGGCCTCCGGAGCCGAAGGCCACAGGTTCGAATCCTGTCGGGCGCGCCAATATTTCGATTTCCCCAAGAAAACGGCACGTTCACAATCCGCCGGTTCTGTCAGAACCCGGCGGAAGCCGTCCCGGTTCGCGCGGTCGCCGGATGGATCGTGCTTGACGAGCGGGTCGCGCGCGTCGCCAGGCCCTCACCGTGCGGTTGTTGCGCCGCGTCCGCTCGTGTTCAGCCACGGTAATAAATCGTAAAGGTTCAGAAGCCGCGTCACGCGAGCGGTGTGCCATCGTGCGCGCCGACGTCGACCGCCCACCACAACAGCCGACCGGAGCGTTGTTCGAACGCCGAACCGTTAGGACCTAACAGAAAGCTCGGTCGCCTTTCGATAGGCTGGAACCCTTCGCGCACGAAATCGTGTCGGACAGAGGGTCTGCCGATGCCGTTTCAACCCGAACGAACGAACGAACGAACGAACGAACGAACGAACGAACGAAGAAGACGTCGGTGCAGTATCACGCCCCGTGCTCGTCGTGGAACGGGACGATGACACCCGGTCGCTCTACCGGCAAATCCTAGAATTCGTCCGATGCGATGTCGTTGAAGCGTCCGATGGACGGGACGCGCTGACGAAAGCATTGGTGCAAGTGCCCTCGCTCGTCATCACCGAACTTCGTTTGCCGTTCATGGACGGGCTCGCGTTGTGCGAAATCCTGCGACGCGATCGAACGACGGCGCACGTGCCCATCCTCATCGTGACAGCCGAAACACGTCCTGCAGTCATGAACCGCGCGCGAACGATTGCGGATGCCGTGCTCACGAAGCCGACGATGCTCGATGCGATTGTGAACGAAATCCAACGGCTGATGGTGCCGGTGGACACCGGGCGAGAAACGTCGGCGTGCGTCGCCGCCGCCGAAGCCGCCCATGACTGCACGACGGTACCTGTTCGTTCACTCCAGCGCCGACGTGTCCTGGTGAGGACGCATTCACGCTTCAGGACGACATCCCCATCTGTCGCACCGCCGACGTTGAGATGTCCATCGTGCGACCGTCCGTTGAAATACGAACAGAGCTATCTGGGCGGCGTGAGCCATCGTCACGCCGAACAATGGGATTACTTCACCTGTTCGACGTGCGGCTCGTTTCAATACCGGCAGCGCACTCGAAAAATCCGCCGCGTTCAGTAACGGTTCGCATGCTGCCCCTTCGCCGAGACACCGATGAGAAACGCGCAGCCATCGTGGATGGTCTGTGCACGAACACCATCGTCAACACGCCCGGAAGAGGTGAAGGCGTCCGTGGCAAGCCCCGATGCTTCTGAACGCCGGCAGCCGCCAGAGCGCCGACGCCGTCGCTCGGACGTGGAGTTGCGGAAGCAACGCGACGCGTTGAAGCGTCAGTGGGAAGCGCGGCAGCGTCGGCAGGGAGACGCAGGAACAAACGCGGATGACTGGAGAACCACGATGGCACAGGCACAACGACAATCCGACACTGTCGTCGCGATGTCGACTGTGAAGACGCCAGCGGGCGTCAGCGATAGCGACATCGCCCGTCGCGCCTACCAACTCTACGAGGAACGTGGCGGGGGCCACGGACACGACGTGGATGACTGGCTCCAGGCAGAACGAGAACTGCGTCCTGCGCTGACTTCTACCGCTGCGTGAACTGAACAGTGTTATGCGAACCGTTCAAGACGTGCTCACGCGGCTGCGCGCCGAGTTTCTGGAAATGCCGGGATTGCGACTGACACCCGAGCAGGTGCAACGTCTGTGTGGCGTCGAGCGGATGATGTGCCAACTCGTGCTGGACAGGTTGGTCAGCGAGAAGTTTCTGAGCGTCAGGTCGGACGGTCACTACGTACGTCTGAGCGATGGCGCCGAACCGCCGTATCTGCATCCCGGGAAGGTAGACTTCAGGACCGAACGCCCGTCCAAGAAGGCATCATGATGGTGCAACTGTTCTCGATAGGGCTGGCGCTGACGTTGGTCACCGTCGTCGGCCTGATGAGAGTCGTTCTCGCCAAACGTCCGATTGCCGTCGACAAACTCGGTTCCGTCAGCGACCGCTGGATTGCCCAACATCGTGTGGACTAGCCGCGCCCGGTTGATTATCTCGGGACGCTCTTTGGAGCGCGTTCACGCGGACGACACGAAACGACCGCTCGCCAGATTGAGCGCGACCGATCAGCCCGTGAACCTGTAGCCGAGCGCGCGGTAGTAGTCGCGCGCGCGCTGCACGTCGTCGGGCTGAATCCGGCCGCGTGACTCCGGGAACTTCGCGAACTCGAACGCGCAGGTGAAGTACGGACCGCGCGGCGTCCCGGGCGCGAGGTAAAAGGGCGGCCGCGGATCGTCGCCGGCAGGTTGATCCGGCGGCCGCTTGTACGCCGGCCCGAGCAGCCGCCCCGCAACCTGCCAGACGGCGTCGCCGCGATCCGGCCAGTTCGGAAACTCGGACATGACGACGTCGTAGGCCTGCATGCCGCCCGCGAACTCCCGCCCGCCTTCGCCGACCGGAATCGTGCCGATGCCGTGCTCGATGCACACGTAGCCGTCCGGCAGGATCGACCGGAACCTGGCGCCGAAGGCGAGCACGCGCGCCGGCTGCCGATCGGGCTGTCCCGGCGGATCGCCCCATCCGAAGAACACGCCGTCGTATCCCGGACGAAACAGCATGTAGCGCGTGAGGTCCTCGCCGTCGGGCGCCTCGCTGCCTTCGTCGCCGCGAAACGCCGTGACGATGCGCTCGAGATTCGCCATCAGCCACTCGTGCCCGTAGGTGTCGCCGACCGGATCGTTGTACTGGCCGAACGCCGGGTTGTCGTTGACGCTGCGGCCGTCGCCGCCGAGCGCGAAGTCGACGAAGAGGCCCGCGACGATCGCTTCACGCACGCGCGCCTTGATGCCGGGCAGATCGTTCGACCAGTCGTGGCCGTTCTTCAGGCGCTCGGGATAGATGGCGGCCGGCTCGCGGTACGCGCCGGTGAGATCCATCGTGACGTGCGTGTCGCCGAGCGCCTTGTGCTGCGCGATGGCCGCCGCGCGATCGTCGTCGGCAAGCAGCGCGAGGAACGCGCCCGGGATGCGGCCGAACTCGCGCGTCTCGTACCAGATGCCCTGAAAGTGCGTCTGCACGCCGCAGACCTCGGCGCGCGACGGCGCCGCGGGCACCTGCGGACGATCGTGCAGCGCATGCCACTCGGGCGAGAGGCGCGTGACGCGGATCATCGCCTCCTTGCTGCCGCCCTCCGGCGGCGGCGTCGCCGCGACGTGGATCATCGACGCCAGGTACGCCGGATCCGGCTCGCGCAGCAGCTCGTCGCGGCAGACGTCGTACGCCGTCGCAATCCACACCGTCAGCGTCGCTTCGTCGGGAACAGTGATGCTCACACGTTCGATCGTCACACCGACGTGCGCGGTCCGGCAACGGCTGTTCGACGGCGCGCTCTTCGCTCAAGCAGACGCGAGCCTGATTCGGATGACGTGCGATCGTCGTTGCACGGCGCGGACAACGCACGACGCAGAACTCGCAGAGCACGCAGACATCCTCGTACGAGAGGTTCTGCGATCTCTGCGGTTTCTGCGTTGTACGTCGTCTTCGGCGCGCCGCTAGAAACCGATGCCGACGTGCGCCGCGAGGCCGATCGCGGTCCGGTTGCCGCCGGCGGGATCCGCCTGGAACCGGATCGGCAGCACGCCTTCGACGAAGAACGCGTACGGCTTTCCGGGCACGGGGAACGCTTTGTTGAAGAGCGGCGTGAAGCCCCACGACGGCTGGTTGACGTCGAACGCCATGCGCAGCCCCGCCGCGTAGCCGTTCGACAGCCCGCGAATGATGCCGGGGTGGACGGTGAGGCCGACGCCCAGCGGATCGTTCTGAATCGACGGCACGAGCTCGAGATCGAACGCCCACTGGTCGCTCGTCTTCACCGTGATGCCCATCGGAAAGCCGATGCTGAAATCGTCCGCGAGCGTCACCGTCGTGCCGCCCACGCGCGTCACCAGCGGGAAGACCGCGCCGAAATGTCCGCCGAGGCGGTTCTGCGCGTGCGCCGCGCGCGGCGCGAACACCAGAGCCATCACCAGGCAGCACAGCGCGCAGATCCGTCGAGTCGTCGCCATCATCGTGTCCTTTCGGTTGTGTGTAGCCGGCTGCCGGCGGCGGGGAAGCCGGCAGGAATCGTCGTGTCGCCCCTCTCGTCGTCCTTCTTCTGCGCCACGGTGAACGTCCACGCGAGCGCGTGTGTCGTGCAACGCCCCGCGTCGCCGCACACGCCCGGCGCGAGACGAGCGGTGTAGCGCTCGCCCCGCTTCAGGAAGATGCGATCCGGAAACAGCCCCCAGGTGCCGTCGCCGATCTGATGGACCGATGCCGGCACGCGCGCGCCGGCGGCGTCGACGAGCGTGAACGTCTCGCTGTTCACGTTCGCCACCGGCTCGGAGAACGACGCCTTCGGCACCACCGACGCGTAGACGCCGGTCGCGTCGGGGCCCGGATAGAGCGAGGCGACCGACGGCGCGGCGTCGGCGCGCGCGCCGCCGCTCACGCGCATCACCCAGTTGCGCACTTCCATCGGCACCGGCGGCGCTCCCTCGACGACGGCCGGCTCCACGGACGGACGGCGTCCGTCGCACGCGCCGCCGAGGACGCACGGCTCGAGCACGAAATCAGTGTCGGTGTCGACGAGGTTGCCGAGAAACTTCTTCGCGACGATCGCCTCGAGCGATTGATAGTACACCGCCGCCGACACCGCAATCGGTCCGGCGGTGCCGAGCGGCACGACGACCGAGTAGCGATCGAGCGTCACGCTCGCGCCCGCGTGCGGCATCGGGCGCAGCCGCGTGTCGCGCAGGAAGGCGTCGTCGAAGATGTCGCCGTTGCGGTTCAGGTCGTGAAAGATCGGCAGCGCCGTTGGATTCTGTCCGTCGATCGCGACGCCGCGCGCATCGATCGGCTGGCCTTTCTCGTTCGTCAGAAGGTTTCTCGGCGTCGCGTAGACGAGATCGAGAGTGGGGCAGTCGTCGCCGATCGTCGCGACGGCCTTGAACTGATACGCGTACGGATCGGCGGAGCCCGCCGGCACCTTCCAGCCGCACTGCGGAAACGAAGGATCGAGCATGTCGGTCTTCGTCAGGCGGCCGACGCCGATCGACGTGCGATTCCAGAACGAATCGTGAATCGGGAGCTCGCGGCCGGTGGCGAGATCGTAGGCGGAGATCGCGACCCACGCGATGCGCCCCTCCGGGAAGCCGGTGGGGAAGTTGTGGCCGCTGCCGCTGTTGGCCACCGAGACGGCGATCGGCGCGCTGGTGCCGGCGGCGATCGTCGCGGGGCCGCTGACGTCGAGATCGAGCACGTTGCGGAGCCGCTCCCACGCGAGGCGCGCCTGCTGCGTGATCGCGCCGCGCTGGCCCGCGTTCATCCAGTACGCGTTGTGATAGACGCTCGTGTCGTTCGACGACGAGAAGCTGAACACCGACAGCTCGGGATACGGCTCGACGTTGCCCCCTTCGTCGAGCGCCGCGCCGATGAGGCCCGGCACGTAGGCGTTGCCGCCGACGAAATGATGGCTGAAATGCACGCGCGACGGGCCGTCGATCGCCGACGGTCCCTCGAGCGGCGCCACCGGCGCGCCGTCGTGGTAGAGCGTGTGCGCGGTGCCGGGCTTTCCGTAGTCCTGCTGCATGTGGCAGGTCTGGCAGTCGCGCTTGAACCGCGGATCGAAGTTGCCGTTGCCCGGCCGGTCGGCGTACCGGCTCGACGACCACTCGGCGTAGGTGCGCTCGATCGGGAAGCCGCCCACCCATTTGCCGAGCCGATTCCGGATCGTCAGCGGGTTGGTGACGTCGTGGCAGGTCGCGCAGAATTCCGATCGCGTGGCGAACACGTGCCGGAAGCCGTCGTGCTTCGGCGCCGCCATCGGCTCGGCGGCGATCGGCCGCCTGAAGACGCTCGAGAGGTACGCGTCGGGCTCCGCGGTCCGGCCGGGCGACATCAGCGGGCCCAGCCGCTCGGGAAACGCGATTGCGTGCGGCGACAACCGGAACGCGCCGCCGCCCACGGCGTAGCCGAGCGTCGCCGCTGACGCGTCGGCGACGCGCAGCACGTCGCGATCGTCGGGCGGCACCAGCTGCGCGCGCGATTTCGATCCGAGCGCCGGCGTGTAGCCGTGGCCTGCCGCGCTCGACGCCGAGTTGTGATACGGCGTGTTGCGCGTCTCGACGAGCGTGTGGCACACCATGCAGACGACGCCGCTCTTGCCGGAGCTCGTGTTCCGCAGCTGCGCGTCGACGGTCGCGAACGCCAGGCCGGTGCCGTTGTCCGACGTGGGATTGAAGTCGCCGTCGAGGGCGCCGTGCTCGACGCCCGCCGCCGCGTCGATCGCGACGTTCTGCAGCGGAACGTTGTCCACGTAGTTGGTCGGCATGTGGCAACGCGAGCAGGTGCCGTCGAGGAGCGATCCCGGCCGCGCGATCGTCTGGTGCGCGTTGCCGAGATCGAAGCGCGCCGCGCAGGCGCCCGCCTCGGCGAACGGATTGTGATGCGCTTTCGCCGTGCCGTCGGGCGGCGCCGGCGTCTCGCAGTCGCCGCTCGTGGAGATCTGCCGCGCCGACAGCAGGAAGGCGGCGCGCCACGCCGGATCGCGCCACGCGTTCGCCATCATCGATCCGTTCCACTCGTCGAAGATGCGCGCGTGGCAGTTGCGGCACTGGCCCGGGTGGTTGGCGCCCTGCCAGTAGTCCTCGAACGGCGGCGCGACGTACGCGGCTTCCGCGGCGACGTAGGGCGCCGGCTCGGGGATGCGGTTCGCGAGCTCGGCGCTCGCCGGCGACGGCGGATCGACGAGGGCGAGCGCCGCGAGCACGGTGCCGACGGCAATCGAGACGATGGCGGCAAAGCCGAGCGGCGCGCGGCGTCGGGCGTCAGACACGGTGGTCACTCCTCATCGACGGCGCAGGGTCGTCATCGCCGGCGACGGCGAAACGCGGAACCAGCGGCGCGCTCGCGAGCGCGCGCGCCGCGATCAGGAACACCGCGGCGCCGTAGCCGCAGAGGATCACGACGTCGATCGGCCTCACGCTCGGCGCGGGGATCATCTCCGGCATCACGGTGACGTAGAGATCGAGCCAGCGGCCGGCGAGCACGACGATCGCGACCCACTTCAGGATCGCCGCGCTCCGCTTGGCGTCCCGCGGCAGCAGCACGACGAACGGCGCGACCCAGTTCAGCACGAGGTTCAGGAGGAACAGCGCGATCCAGCGATCGTTGGTCCGGCTGACGTAATACGCCGCTTCCTCCGGGACGTTGCCGTACCAGATCAGCAGGTATTGCGACAGCCAGATGTACGCCCAGAACGTGGTGAACGCGAAGAGCAGCTTCCCGAGATCGTGGAGGCGCGCCTCGTCGACGATCCCGGCGAGATAGCCGCGCTCGGCGAGCAGAACCGCGCCGAGCGTGATCGCCGCGGTGCCGCCCGCGAGCACGCCCGCGAACCAGTAGACGGCGAAGATCGTGCTCGTCCAGTGCGGCACCAGGCTCATCAGCCAGTCGAAGCTCGCGATCGAGAACGAAATCGCGAAGACGACGATGAACACGGCGGAGTACCGGATCAGCCGCTCGTGCTGCCGCGCCGCGCCGCCGGCGTCGCGCTGCCGATCCTGCTGCATCGACGCGCGGCGAATGAGCCATGCGAAGAGCGCCCACAGCGCGACGAAGAGCGCCATCCGCCCGAAGAAGAGCGGCGCGCCGAAGTAGATCGTCAGCGCCGCGGAGGCGTCGCCGCCCTCGGCGTGATGCGCCGGATAGAGCCAGTCGCGCCCGAAGAACAGCGCCAGCATCATCACGCCTGCGGCGGGGAGCGCCGCCATCAGGGCTTCCGGAATCCGGCGGAGGCCGGCGTTCCACGACGCGCCCGTCAGGAACTGCAGCGCGATGAAGACGACGCCGGCGACGGCGATCGCGGTCGCGTAGAACCCGTTGATCAGCAGGTTCGGCCACGTCCGGCGCGGGTCGACGGCCAGCCCCGTCGCGATCGCGACGGCGCCGGCCACGACGAGCGACCACGCGATGTTGCGCGCGAGCGGCCCGAGGACGAACCGATCATGTTGCGTCATGGCCGCTCCCCGAGGCGCTGCAGCGTCTGCACGTGCGCCGCGACGAGCCATCGATCGGTCACCGACAGCTGCGACGCATAGGACGGCATGCGGCCGGACCCATACGTGATGACGTGGAAGATCCGCCCGGCCGGCATCGCGCGCACACGCGCCGACGTGTACGCGGGCGGGTTCGGGATCTTCGGCACGAGCGGACCGTCGCCCGCGCCGTCCCGGCCGTGGCAGACGAAGCAGTAGATGTCGAAGAGCGCTTTGCCGTCGGCGGCGGTTCGCGGCGTCGGGGCGATCGGGTTGTTCAGCTCGCGGCCGGCGCGCTCGGCGTCCTCGGGCGTCGCCGCGTAATGCAGCGGCAGATGGCCGCGCGCGATCGTGCCGCCGACCGGCCGCTGCAGCGTGAGGCCGTCGCGCGTCACCGGATTCGGCGCGTAGCTGTCGTACGCGAGCGAGTACGTCATGTCGCGCATGTACTCGAAGCCGCGGCGCTCCGGCATCCCGCTGCATCCGGCCGCCGCCGCCGCGCACACGATCGCGAGCGCCCATCGCGCCAGGGCCGCCATCACAGATCCCCCACCATCTGCCGGATGTCGGTCGCGCCGTTCTCGATCAGGAGGTTGCGCGCTTCGCCCGTGTCGAACGCGTTCGGGCGCCAGCGCAGCGCGACGGCGAACGTGTCGTCGGTGACCGGCGGGCCGGCGAGCTTCGGCGCCGATCCCGGAAAGAGCCCGGCGCGCAGCAGGAAGGCCGCGGCCGTCGCGAGGCCGGCGCCGAGCACCGTCATCTCGAACGCGATCGGGACGAACGCCAGCGTCGAGTTGTCCGGCTTGCCGCCGATGTTCAACGCCCAGTCGAACACGGCGACGTAGAACTCGAACGCGACCGTCGCGGCGCACGCGAGCACGCCGGCCACGAGCGTCACGTACGGCAGCCGCGATCGGCGAATCCCCATCGCCTCGTCGAGGCCGTGCACCGGACAGGGCGCGTAGACGTCGTAGATCTTGAAGCCGCGCGCGCGAATCGCTGCGACGGCGTCGACCAGGGCCCGCGGCTCCGCGAAGGTGGCGATGAGGTACGCGCTAGCCATGGGTCCCTCCGGCGTGGCTGGCCGCGCCCTTCACTTCCCACATGGCGATCATCGGCAGCAGCCGGATGAAGAGCAGGAAGCAGCTGAAGAAGAGGCCGAAGCTGCCGACGAGCGTGCCGACCTCGATGAGCGTCGGCCGGTACATCACCCACGACGACGGCAGATAGCTGCGGTGAAGCGACGTGACGATGATCACGAAGCGCTCGAGCCACATGCCGACGTTGACGAGGATCGAGAAGACGAACAGCGCCGGCACGCTCGCGCGGATCCGCTTCGACCACAGCACCTGCGGCGCGAGCGCGTTGCACGCGACCATCGTCCAGAAGCACCACGCGTACGGGCCGGTCGCGCGGCCGATGAACGTCGCCTGCTCGTACATGTTTCCGCTGATCCACGCGACGTAGAACTCGGTGCCGTAGGCGAGGCCGACCATCGATCCGGTGAGCAGCATCACCTTCGCCATCGCGTCGAGGTTCCGGTGCGTGATGTACGCCTCGAGGTGCATGAGGCTCCGCGTGAGAATCAGGAGCGTCGTCACCATGCCGAAGCCGGAGTAGACCGCGCCGGCGACGAAGTACGGCGGGAAGATCGTCGTGTGCCAGCCGGGGAGGATCGACGTCGCGAAGTCCATGCTGACGATCGAGTGGACCGAGATCACGAGCGGCGTCGCGAGCCCCGCGAGGATCACGTTGAGCGTCTCGTAGCGCGACCACGTCCGGTGCGATCCGTTCCAGCCGAGGCTCGCGATCGAGTAGATCGTCTTGCGCAGGCCCGCCGACGCGCGATCGCGCAGCGTCGCGAAATCGGGAATCATCCCGATGTACCAGAACACGAGCGAGATCGTCATGTAGGTGTTGATCGCGAACACGTCCCACAACAGCGGCGACCTGAAATTCACCCACAGCGAGCCGCGCGAATTCGGATACGGGAAGACCCAGAACGCGAGCCACGGCCGGCCCATGTGAATCAGCGGGAAGAGCGCCGCGCAGACGACGGCGAAGATCGTCATCGCCTCCGCCGAGCGGTTGATCGACGTGCGCCACCGCTGGCGGAACAGGAGCAGGATGGCCGAGATGAGCGTGCCCGCATGGCCGATGCCGACCCAGAACACGAAATTCGTGATGTCGAACGCCCAGCCGACGGTGCGGTTCAGGCCCCACACGCCGATGCCGGTTGCGATCTCGTAAGCGACGCACGCGACGCCGATCGACAGCGCCGTCGCCGCCGCGGCGAAGCAGGCGCACCAGCCGAGGCCCGGCCGCGCGTCGAGCGGCCGCGCGACGTCGTCGGTGATCCGGCCGAGCGCCGGGTTGCCGACGATCGGCGGCCGCGGCTGCAGGCGAAGCGAACGATCCGCGCGCGGCTCGAAGCGAATCATGCGTTCCTGACCTTTGCGAGATAGGTGACGTTCGGCCGCGTGCCCACCTCCTCGAGCACGCGGTAGCGCCGCTGCTGCCGGCTCAATCGCGAGACGCGGCTCGACGGATCGGCGAGGTCGCCGAAGACGATCGCCTCGGCGGGACAGACCTGCTGGCACGCGGTCTGGATGTCGCCGTCTGCGACCGGGCGTCCCTCGCGCGACGCCTCGAGCTTGCCCGCCTGGATCCGCTGCACGCAGAGGCTGCACTTCTCCATCACGCCGCGCGAGCGGACGGTGACGTCGGGGTTCAGCACCATCTCGCCGAGCGGGCTGTTCATGTTGAAGTCGAACCGATCGTTGCGCGCGTACTCGAACCAGTTGAACCGCCGCACCTTGTACGGGCAGTTGTTCTCGCAGTAGCGCGTGCCGACGCAGCGGTTGTAGACCTGCTGGTTGAGGCCGTCGGAGCTGTGCACGGTCGCGAGCACGGGGCAGACCGGCTCGCACGGCGCGTGGCCGCAGTGCTGGCACATCATCGGCTGCACGAGCGTCTCGGGCGCGTCCTCGCTGCCGGTGTAGTAGCGATCGAGCCGGATCCAGTGCATCTCGCGCCCGCGGCGGACTTCGTCGCGGCCGACCACGGGCACGTTGTTCTCGGCCTGGCACGCGGTGACGCACGCGGAGCAGCCGGTGCACGCGGTGAGATCGATCGCCATGCCCCAGTTGTGTTCGCCGCGCGGCCGCTCGGCCCACAGGTTCGGCAGATCGGCGTGCGCGTCGGCGCCGCCGGCCGGCGACTCGAGAAACGACGCAAGCGTCGTCTGCTTGACGATCTCGCGTCCCTCCATCGAGTGATGCGTCTGCGTGGCGGCCAGCGGATCGCGGCGGCCCGTGCGCGCGAGCCTGACGCCCGTGCGGATATAGCGCCGGCCGCCGCCGCTCGACTGCGCGAGCGGGTACGCGTTGGCGCCGACGCCGTCGGCGACGCGCCCCGCGCGCGTGCGGCCGTACCCGAGCGCGACGGAGATCGTCTGCGCCGACTGCCCCGGCTGCACGAGAACCGGCAGCTCCACACGCTGCGCGCCCGCCTCGATCGCGACGACGTCGCCGTCGGCGAGCGCGAGGCGCGAGGCGAGCGCCGGAGCGAGGGCCGCGTAGTTGCCCCACGTGACCTTCGAGACTGGATCCGGCAGCTCCTGCAGCCACGGGTTGTTGGCGTGCGCGCCGTCGCGGACGCCGACCGGCTCGTACAAATGCAGCTCGTAGCCGATGCCGGCCGCAGCCCTTTGCGCACGCGCGCGCAGGACGCTGGCGGCCGCGCGCGCGCAGTCGCCCTCGAATCGATGCTCGTTCGACGGACGCGGCGAGCGCGCGAAGACGCCGTCGTGCAGGCTGTGATCCCAGAACTCGTCGAAGCTGTCGTAGCGATCCTGCGCGGGGAAGAGCGCCTCGCGCCAGTACGCGCGGAGGTACTCGTAGAAGTCCGGCGTCCGCCCCTGCCAGGCGAGCAGGCTCTCCTGCGCCGCGCGCGTGTCGAAGAGCGGCGCAATCGTCGGCTGCGCGAGGCTGCAGTGGCGCGCGATCGGCTCGGCGTCCCCCCACGCTTCGAGGAAATGATGGTCCGGGCAGACGATGTCGGCGCGCGCGGCCGTTTCGTCGAGGCGATCCGCGAGCGAGACGGTGAGCGGCACGCGCGCCATCGCGGCGGCGAAGCGATCGGCGTCCGGCGCGTCGTACGCAGGGTTCACGCCGTAGAGGATCAGGACGTCGACGCGCCGCTCGGCCATGTCCTCCACGAGCCGATCGAACGCGGCATCGTCGCCCTGCTTCTGCAGCGACACGTTGTCGAGATCGACCGTGCGCCCGATGTTGCCGAGGAGCGCGTTCGTCGCGTGCACGATCGTCTGCGTCGCCTCGTCGTGCGCGCCGGCGACGACGAGCGACTCGCCGCGCGCGCGCCAGAGGTCCTCGGCCGCTTCGTCGAGCGCCTCCGCGTCGAGCGACGATTCGTCGACCTCCGGCACCTCGAAGCCACCGTGTCGGCGCGCGATGCGGTGCAGCAGCGCGAGCGCGACGAGCCCCTGCTCGGAGGGCGCGATCGGCACGCGCAGGTCGGCATTGCTGCCGGTCAGCGACAGCCCACTTTCGAAATGAACGTGACGCGACATCAGCGCGCCAGATTCGGGCCGCCGCCGACCGGCATACTCGCGCGTGAACTCCACCGGCGAGAGCCACGCGCCCAGGAAATCGGCCTCGATGCCGACAATCACGCTGGCGCCGGCGAACCGGTAGTGCGGGATCCCGTCGACGCCGAACGACGCGCGCGTCGCGTCGCGCAGCGCGGAGTACGAGATCGCATCGCGCGTGACGTGCTCGAACCCCGGACGGCTCGACCACTCGCGCACGAGGCGCCGCGTCGCCGGGCCGAGGATTGTGCGCGACAAGAGGACGACGCGCTTGCGCGCGGCGGCAGCCGCGGCGATTCGCGACGACACGTGCGCGTCGATCTCCGCCCACGCGGCCGGCTGCCCCCGCCACAGCGGGCCCTTCAGCCGCGCATCGTCGTAGAGCGACAGCACCGTCGCCTGGCCGGACGCGCAGGTGCCGCCGCCGAAGACGGCCGATTCCGCGTTGCCCTCGACCTTGATCGGGCGTCCGTCGCGGGTCTTCACCAGGAGCGCGCAGCCCGCGCTGCAGCCGCCGCACGTCGTCGCGTAATAGCTCGCCACGCCGGGCGTCATCTGCTCCGGCTGGTTGAGCATCGGGATCGCCTTCTGCACCGATCCGCGCGAGCACGCGGCGGCCGCGGCGGCGAGACCGAAGCCGGCGAGCGTCAGAAAATCGCGGCGCGAGACCGCCGGCGGCGGGCCCGTCCGCGCGCGCTGCCCCGCGAAGCAGTCGCGGCCGGCGGCGGCGCCGTCGTCGGCGTCGCGGCGAAGCTCGTCGACGCTTTTCCAGAATCGCAGTTCGGCGTTCACAGCGTGGCCTCGATCAGTAATGGCACTTGCCGCAGTCGGTGCCGGGCAGCGGCGCTTTGGGATCGGCGTGCGCCCACGCCATCTGCCGGCTTCGCTGCAGCTCCGCGCCGCGCGTCCGGTGGCAGTCGAGGCACCAGCCCATCGTGAGCGGCGCCTCCTGCCGCACGCGCTCCATCGTCTCGACCGCGCCGTGGCACGAGCGGCACGCGACGTTCGCGCCGATGTGCTGACTGTGGTTGAAGTACACGAAGTCCGGCAGGTTGTGGACCTTCGTCCACACGATCGCCTGCCGCCGTTGCACCGCTTCTTTCAGCCGCTCGATGTCGACGGTCTGCTTCGTCAGCATCGAGTGGCAGTTCATGCAGACGTTGACCGACGGGATGCCCGCATGACGGCTCGTGCGCGCGCTCGAGTGGCAGTAGAGGCACGGCACCTTCGAGTCGCCGGCGTGCAGCTTGTGCGAGAACGCGATCGGCTGTTCGGGCGCGTAGCCCTGATGCACGCCGACGCGCGAAAGCCCGCGCGCGATGAGACCCGCGGAGGTTGCCGCCACCGCGGCTGCGATGAAGAGGACGATCGCGCGCATCGCGGCGTCAGTTCTCCTCTCCCTCGTCGTGGCGCGTCAGGCGGACGCGCAGCGGCGGCATGCGCGCGCTCAACGCATCGGGCGCGCACCACGGCGGCACGGCGCTCGACGCGCGCTCGGCGAGCCGCGCGCACGCGCGGTCGGTCGACGCGATCAGCGCGCGCGCCGCGCCGCTGTACGGCAGGACGGCGAAGAGCGCGAAGGCGCAGAACACGTGCAGCCGCGCCGCGAGCGGCAGCCGTGCGACCAGCGTCGCGTCGGGATCGAGCCGGACGAGCGACTGCACGTACGGCGCGATCGTGACGGCCGACCACGACGATCCCCAGCGGTAGAGCAGCGCGACCGCGAGCCCGGAGACGATCTCGACCAGGACCAGCGTCCACACGACGACGTCGAACGGCGAACGGACCGCGCCGGCGTCGGACGCGCGCACGCGCCGCACGGCGATCGCGACGAGCGCGGCGAGCGCCGCCATCGCGGACGCGAGGCCTGCGGACTCGAGCGCGATCAGGCGAAGCGGCTGCTGATTCCACCGCAGGACGCTCTCGGGGAACGCGAGCGCGAACAGATGGCCGGCGGCGACCAGGCCGATCGCCCAGCGCCACGCCGCGCGCGCCGGGTGCGCGGCCGTCTCGACGCCGCGCGCACTGGAGGCATCCCCGCCGCCGCGGCGCGCGGACCACGCGTAGCGCGCGACGGCACCGGGCACCGACGCCGCCGCCGTCAGATACGGGGAGACGATGAAGAGGAACTGGTCCGTCATTGGCCGATCGCCGCCGTGTGGCGCAGGTACGCCTTCAGCGCGAACGTCTCCTGCTCGGTCAGCCCGCGCGCCCTCCGCGGAAAGCATCCGCGCGACAGAATCGTCGTCAGCCCTTTGTCGCGGAAGCGCGCGTAGGTGTGCGACAAATCCGGGCCGAGCGTGCCGCCCGCCGGCTCGTCGGACGCGCGGTGGCACGACGCGCACGACGCGCCGCCGTGCGCGAACGCGCGCTCGCCCGCGAACAGCGCGCGGCCCATGTCGATCTCCGCGGGCGTCGCGTCCTCGGCCGATCGCTCGCGACGCCGTGCGTCGAGCTCGGGCCCGCCCGCGGCGAGGTAGTCGAGGAGCGCCGCCACGTCGCCGGGCGACAGGCGCTGCTCCGGCATCCGCTGCTTGTTGAATTTTTCGAAGAGCGCGATCGCCGTTCGATCGCCCGACGCGATCACGTTTTCCGACGACGAGATCCAGGAGGCGAGCCAGCGGCGGTCGCGGCGATCGGTGACGCCTTTGAGGTCGGGTCCGACGAGGACGCCGCGGCCGAACGTGTGGCAGCTGCTGCAGTTGCGCGCGAAGATCGTCGCCGGATCAGCCGCCGCCAACGCGCTGCCCGAGGCACACCACGTCAAGGCGACGCACAAAGCCACGGCTTTTATCACCGCCCCTCCTTCGCGCAACCCATTGAACAGACGTCGACTGCAGCGCCCGCATCGATACCGCTTGCGAGATGCAGCGCTCGCACTCGGATCAACGTCAGCTATGGGCCTAGCCGAACGCGGACACCGCTGCGCGATCGCGTGAGTTAAGAGGTTGCGGTCTTCGTTGTGGCGGCAGACGGAGAAGATGAATCGAGCGCGAGCCCCGACTGTGCCGCACCGACGATAGGCGAGATCAGAGGCGGGAACAATCCCACCAAAGTGGACGCGTGGGGATTACGGCCCGATCGTCTTCGCGCGCGAGTCGCGCAGTTCCTCGCGGATGATGTCCTCGGCGCGCCGCGGCTCGAATTCCGGGGTCTGACGGCGCTGCTCGATGCCGGCGCGCAGCTCGCGCAGCCGCTCCAGCGTGCGCGCGATGAGGTCGTGGCTGTCGGGCTGCGGAAGCGATCCCGGCCGAGCCGCGCCGTCCCCGAAGACGGCTCCGCCGTATACGGGCATTTGCGGCTCGACGATGGCCCATCCTTCCGCCACGAGCAGCCCGGCGTCCGCGGCCGAGAGCTCGAAGGTCTCGCCGACGGCGTGGCTCGACACGTCGACGCCGTCCAACTGGTGCGCAATCTTGCGGATCAGCCGGACGCGGACGTGGGTCGACCGATTTGAAGAAGTTTCTGACCGCATCTGCCCCCGTCCCCTGCTCATATCACCCTGCGAAGCACATCTTGAGCAACACGCGAACCAACTCCGCGGGGCGCGGCGACGGCTGATGCGCGGCACCTGATCCGATCGCTCCTGTCGCGCGCGTGGTATCGGGCTTGCTGGCGCGAGGCACCTTACCCCGAGGAGGCACCCATGGCAGACCCGAACGATCGCAACCGCAGCGAGGAAGATGTCGTCGAGAGCAGCCAGCAGGACGTGGTCGACACCGCCGACGAGGAGGATTTCGAGGAGATCGACGAGGACGAGTCGGAAGACGAGGCCGACACCGGGGATCTGGAGTAGCCAGTGCCTCCGCGCGACACGCCGGATGCCCACGCCGAGACGACGGCCGACGACGTCGGCAGCGAAGGCGGATCGCCGGGCGACGTCGAGGTGACGCGCGCGCGCGAGCCCGCCGCCGGCAGCGAAGCCGGCGAGACGTCGCGCCCCACCGGCGAGACGGTCGAGACGGTGCGGCGCGACGAAACGGGCGAAGGGCGGCGCAGCCCCTAGATGTACCGCGCCGTCATCTTCGACGTCGACGGCACGCTCGTCGACAGCAACGACGCCCACGCGCACGCGTGGGTGCAGGCGCTTGCGGAGCGCGGCCGCCGCGTGGCGTTCTCACGCGTGCGGCCGCTCATCGGCATGGGCTCCGACAAGCTGCTCCCGAAGGCCGCGGGCCTCGCGGCCGATTCACCGGAAGGACAGACGATCGTCGATCGCCGCCGCGAGATCTTCCTGCGCGACTGGCTGCCGCGGCTCCAGCCGACGCACGGCGCGCGCGAGCTGCTCGAGTGGCTGCGTGACGATCGCCTGAAGCTGTACGTCGCGAGCTCGGCGAACGCCGACGAGCTGCAGCCGCTGCTGCGCGTCGCCGGCGCCGACAAGATGATGGAATCCACCACCTCGTCGGACGACGCCGAGCGATCGAAGCCCGATCCGGACATCGTGAAGGCGGCGATCGAGCGCGCCGGGTGTTCGACCGACGAGATCATCATGATCGGCGACACGCCGTACGATGTCGAAGCGGCGGCGCGCGCCGGCATCTCGATCATCGCGCTGCGATCGGGCGGCTGGCCGGACGGCGATCTCCACGGCGCGGCGGCCGTCTACGACGATCCCGCCGATCTCCTGGACCACTACGATCTGTCGCCGTTCAAGCGGCCGGCGCCGGCCCGCTCGACGTAGCGCGTCACCCGCGAGAGATCGATCCCTTTCGACGTGCCGAGGGGCGCCCAGAGATCGCCAACCGCATCGAAGCGCGCGGGCGCGGTCTGGATCGTGAACGCCCGTCGATCGAACCCTGCATCGACTTCTTTCCAGCTGACGGGCGTCGAGACGCCGGCGTACTCGCTCGCGCGCGCGCTGTAGGCGGTCGCGAGCGTCTTGCCGAGGATGTTCTGCAGGCAGTCGATGTAGACGCGCTTGCCGCGGGCGCGCACCGCGCGCTCGACCGTCGCCACCTTCGGGTGCTTGTGCGCGACGACCGTCGCGACGATCTGGCAGAACAGCAGCCCCGCGTCGTACGGCGTGCGCGGCGGCAGCGGAAGGTAGACGTGCAGGCCGTCGGCGCCGGAGGTCTTCACCACGCCGTCGGCGCCGAGCGCGTCGAGCTCCTCGCGAATCCAGCGCGCGACGTCGAGCACCCGCTCGAACGGCACGCCGTCTGCCGGATCGAGATCGAGCGCCGCGTAGTCGGCGAACTCGGGGTGCTGCACGCGCGAGAACCACGGGTCCTGCGAGATTGCGGCGATCTGCGTCATGTAGAGGAGCGCCTTCAGCGAGCCGCCGATGATCTGCGGCCGCTTCTCGACGACGCTCACGACCTCGGTGCGGACGCCGGGCGGCACGTCGGGCGCGCGATGCTGGTAGAACGGCGGGGCCGCGACGCCGTTCGGAAAGCGCTTCATCACGAGCGGGCGATCCGCCACCGCCGGCAGGAGATACCGCGCGGCGCGGACGTAGTAGCGGAACAGATCGCCTTTGGTCAGCTTCAGCTTCGGCCAGAACACCTTCGACAGATTCGTGACGCGCAATTGATCGCCGTCCGGCAGCGCCAACGCCCCGTCGCGCCGCGCCTTCTCGAGATCCGTCAGCTGGTCGATGAGATCGCCGATGTTGACGACGGGAAACGCCGAGCTCGCAGAGATCGCAGAACTCTTAGTACGCGGACCAGAACCAGAACCCGAACGGGAACCAGAACCCGAACGAGAACCAGAACCAGAACCAGAACCGGAACCGGAACCCTGAACCCTGAACGCTGAACGCTGAACGCGTCCGCCCTCGCGCCGCACCTCGGACGGACGCTTGTCGTCGCGCAGGCCGAGGTAGACGGGATGCCGCAGCTTCGCGTCGGCCGTCCACTCCGTGAACTTGATCTGCGCGACGAGCGCCGGCTTCACCCAGTGCGGCCGCTCGTTCGTCTTCGGCCGGTTGCGGAACGGGCACTCGTTGATCTCGAGCGGCCCGAGGAGCGCCTTCACCCGCGCGAGCTCCTTCTCGTTGAAGCCGGTGCCGGTGTGGCCGACGTAGATCAGATCGGCGCCGTCGTACACGCCGAGCAGCAGCGCGCCGAAGTACGACCGCGCGTGCCGCGGGTCGGTCCAGCCGCCGACGACGAACTCCTGCTCCTGGACCAGCTTCAGCTTCTTCCAGTCGGGCGTCCGCTTGCCGGGCTTGTAGAGCGAGTCGGCGTGCTTCGCGATCAACCCTTCCCAGCCGCGCGCCAATGCCTCGTCGTGCAGCGCGCGGCCGTCGCCGCGGACCTGCCGGCTGATGCGCAGCAGCGGCGATCCGGTCTTCGAGAAGATCCGCTCGAGCGCGGCGCGGCGCTCGGTGAGCGGACGACTGCGGTAGTCGATCGCGCCGTCGCGCAGGATGTCGAACGCGATGAGGGCGACGCGCTCACCCGAATCCGGGATCGCTTCGCCAGCCGGAGACGCTTTGCGACCGCCTGCTGAAGACCGGCCTCCTCTCCCCGTGCCGAGGTGGATGCGGCCCTGCAGATTCTGAAAGCCGGTCGGCTCGCCCGTGTCGTCGAGCGCGACGATCTCGCCGTCGAGGACGAGCGGCTCCTTCCGGCGCCGCGCCCACTTCTGCAGCGCGGCGGCGATCTCGGGGAACTGGTTGGTTTTCTCGTTGCCCAGCCGCGACCAGAGACGCACGGCGCCGCCGGCGCCGATCTCGACGATCGCGCGGATGCCGTCGTATTTGGGTTCGTAGACGAGATGCGGATCGTCGAGCGGCGCGTCGGCCAGCGACGCGAGCATCGGCTCGATCGCGAGGGGACTCGGGGACTTGGGGACTATGGGACTAACGCCTTTTGACACATCGCAAGCGTAGTGCCCTAGTCCCCCAGTCCCCTAGTCCCTTCGTCACGCCGCTGTGCGTTTGCGGCCGCCGGCGCGCTTCGCGGCGGCGTGCGGCTTGGCGGCCCGAGCGTGTCGGGCGCTCGCCGCGCGCGGCCGGCCGCCGGCGCCGCCGCTCTGCTCGAGGCTGCGCCGCAGCCGTTCCATCAGATCGACGACCTCCGCCTGCCGCGGCTCCGCCTCGGGCGCGAGGTGGACGTCCTTGCCCTTCATCTTCCCCTGGATGATCCGCATCAGGTTCTCGCGGTACTGATCGGTGTACTTCGCGGGATCCCACCCGGCGGCCAGGCTGTTGACGAGCGCCTTGGCCATGTCGAGCTCCTGCTTGCGGACGCCGTGCGCGGTGGGAAACTCGAACTGCTTCACGTCGACGAGCTCGTCGGCGAAGCGCATCACCGACAGCACGATCGCGTCCTCGATCACCTCGACGCCGGCGAGGTGCTGCGCGTCGCGCAGGATGAACTTCGCGATGCCGATCCGCCCCGACTCGCGGATCGCCTCGCGCAGCAGCGCGTACGCGCGCTCGCCGCCTTTGGCCGGCACCAGATAGTACGGCGTCTCGAAGAACCGATCGTCGATCTCCTCCGCCTTCACGAAATCGACGATGTCCACCGTGCGCGTCTTCTCGACGGCGGCCGCCTGGAAGTCCTCCTTCGTCATCACGACGAAGTGGCCCTTGCTGTACTCGTAGCCCTTGACGAGATCCTCCCACGCGACCGGCTTGCCGTCGCGCACGCAGACGCGCTCGAACTTCACCGGCGACTTGTCCTTCGCGTGCAGCATGCGGAACTTCGGCCGGTGATTGCGGACCGCCGTGTGCAGCTCGATGGGAATGTTCACGAGCCCGAACGAGATCGATCCTTTCCAGAGCGCGCGCGCCATGCCCGTCTACTTGCCGGCCTTCAACTCGCGCTCGGCCTCGAGCCAGTCCTCGAAGTCCATGCCGTGGCCGCCGCCGCGCTCGAGGAAGCGGTGGTACGCGCGGTTGCGAATGTCCTCTTCGCTCGGCTCCGAGGCCATCGACACCGACGTCGTCTCCATCGGCGCGTCGTCGCCGGCTTCGGCCGGCGCGGCGGGCGGCATCGTGCCGCGCCCGTTCTCGCGGCCTTCGGCGCGCGCGCGCGCGGCGATGGCATCCGTGTCCGGCGTGGACGGGGCCTGAGCGCGTGGGCGCCGCACGCGCGGCTGAGCTTGCCCGCCGCTCATCCCTGCGGAATCTTGGGCAGTCGATCGAGGAGGGGTGGTGCGTTTCGCCATGACGTTTTCTCCGAACACGCGACAGTCCATTCACGTGCAGGGGCTGTCGCGAAACCATTCAATTTGCCGACCGATCGCCGTGGATCGTCGCCAGCTCTGCAAACCGCCGTCCACTGCCGCTGTCAAGCGTACTTCGATTCGACCGCCGTGAGCTTCAGGATTCCGACGAGCGGGATGCGCACCCAGTCCGGCCGGTTGTTCAACTCGTAACCGAGCTCGTAGAGCGCCTTGTCGAGCGTGAAGGCCGTCAGCAGCGCATCGCGCTCGCCGCGATTGCGCGGCAGCAGCGGCGAATCGCCGGCCGCCGCCGCGTAGCCTTTGAGGAACGCGTCGGCCGCCCAGCGCTGCCACGTGTCGGCCCACGGCGCGAGCGGCGCGTACTCGTCCGGCGCGTGCAGCGTGAACGCGAACAGCGCCGCGTACGCCGCGTAGCCGAACGAGCGGACCATGCCGGCGACGTCCTTGAGCGGCGACTGCTTCGCGCGCCGCTCGGCGATCGATCGCGCCGGCTCGCCCTCGAAGTCGAGGATCACGAAGTCCTCTTCGGTGCGCAGCACCTGGCCGAGATGGTAATCGCCGTGCACGCGGATCCGCGTGCCGGCGTTTCGCAGGCGGCGGATGTCGTCGAAGCGTGCGAGCAGGCGCGCGCGCGAGGCGAGCACCGCTTCGGCGCCCGGTCGCGACGCGTCGTTGAGCGATGGCAGCCGGCTCGCGAGCAGATCGAGCGATGCCGAGGCGTGCGCGCGCATGTCGTCGGCGAGCGCGTCGAGCGACGGGCGATCGATCGGCTCCGGCCTGAACGCGGGGCTGTCGGTCGCCGAGGCGAGCGCGAGGTGCAGTTCGGCCGTGCGGCGCCCGAGCGTCGCGGCGCTCGCGAGATACCAGTTTTCGAGCGCGACGAAGAACGCCGGCGGCGCGTCGAGCCCCGCTCGCGCGTCCGCGCTTTCGCCTCCCTCCATCCCTTCACGCGCCGCGACGCGCTCGTAGTAGCGCCGCAGCTCGTCGATCGTGAAGTCCCACCCGGATCCCTGATGCTTCACGCGCGTCTGGACGACGGCCAGCGTGCCGGGCTCGAAGCCGGCGCGCAGGTACTCGAGCGCGCCGAGGAGCGGTGGAACCCGCGTGAAATGCCGCGTCGTCAGGAAGCGGCCGATCTCGAACTCGGGATTCGCCGCGGGCTCGATGCGGCGGAACAGCTTCAGCATGCACCTGTCGTTGACGAACGCGACGCTGTTGCTCTGATCGGTGCTGCCGCGCGTCCACTTGTGCTCCGGCGCCGGGCCGGCGAAGGCCGCCGTCGGGTTGCCGACCCGCGTGCCCTGGACGCTCCCGCGCTTGGTGGCGGCCTCGTCCCCGCGCTCGACCAGCGCCAGGATCCGGCTGCACGCGTCGTCGTCCATGAGGGCGTCGACGATCGCGCCCTTGCGCGCGCCGGTGATTCGCGCGACGACCGCCGCCGGCGTCGTCTTGACGATCTGGGCGGCGGCGTCGCCGTCGACGAGCGCCAGCGGCACGAGATAGCTGTCGGTCCGCCCGTCGGTGTACTCGACGGTCACGACGGCGAGGAAGGCCGGCGTCGCGCCGGTCCGCAGCGGCGCCCAGTCGCTGAAGCGCGCCTCGCGGATCGTGCGCGACTTCGCCGCGAACCAGCGCTGGCGCTGCAGGAACGCCGAGAGCGCCTGCCGCTCGAGGATGCCGCGCGTCGCCGCATCGAGCACGTTCTGCCACTCGACGCCCATCAGCAGGTTGGGCAGCGACTCGACGATCGCGGCGCCCGGATCGATCGGCGCCGCCGCCTTCGCCGTCTTCTGCACGGGCTCGTGCTGCAGCGCGAACCAGTAGTACGCGTACGGACCGAGCGTGAGGAAATACGGCGTCTCGCCGATCCGCGGAAATTCGGTGAGGCCGCTCATCTCCACCGGCAGCAGGCCGTTGAACGGCTTCAGATCGAGCTCGGCGGGCTGCACCGTGCGCGAGAGGTTCACGACGATGAGAATCGTCTCTTTCTCGTCGCGCCGGAGGTAGGCGAGGATCTTTCGATTCGAGCAGGGCACGAACTCGATCGTGCCGCGCCCGAACACGCGATGCTGCTTGCGCATCGCGATCAACCGCTTGGTCCAGTTGAGCGGCGAGAAGGGATACCGCTCCTGCGCCTCGACGTTGATCGACTGGTAGCCGTACACCGGGTCCTGAATCGGCGGCGCGTACAGCCGCGCGGGATCGGCGCGCGAGAAGCCCGCGTTGCGATCGCTGCTCCACTGCATCGGCGTCCGGACACCGTTGCGATCGCCGAGGTAGATGTTGTCGCCCATGCCGATCTCGTCGCCGTAGTACAGGATCGGCGTCCCGGGAAACGAGAAGAGCATCGTGTTGAGCAGCTCGACGCGCCGGCGGCTGTTCTCGACGAGCGGCGCCAGCCGCCGCCGGATGCCGACGTTCAGCCGCATCTGCGGATCGGAGGCGTACACCGAGTACATGTAGTCGCGCTCCTCGTCGGTCACCATCTCGAGCGTCAGCTCGTCGTGGTTGCGCAGGAAGAGGGCCCACTGGCAGTTCTCCGGGATGTCGGGCGTCTGGTTCAGGATCTCCGTGATCGCGTGGCGATCTTCCTGCCGGAGCGCCATGAACATGCGCGGCATCAGCGGGAAATGGAACGCCATGTGGCACTCGTCGCCGTCGCCGAAATAGGCGCGCACGTCCGACGGCCACTGGTTCGCCTCGGCGAGCAGCATGCGGTTCTTGTACGCCGTATCGAGCGCGCGGCGCATGCGCTTCAGCACCGCGTGCGTCTCCGGCAGGTTCTCGTTGTTGGTGCCCTCGCGCACGCAGAGGTACGGCACCGCGTCGAGGCGCAGCGCGTCGACGCCGAGATCGAGCCAGAACTTCATCACGTCGACGACGGCGTCGACCACCGCCGGGTTGTTGTGGTTCAGATCGGGCTGGTGCGAGAAGAAGCGGTGCCAGTAGTACTGCTTCGCGACCGCATCGTAGGTCCAGTTCGACTTCTCGGTGTCGGTGAAGATGATCCGCGTCTCGGGAAACTTCGTGTCGGTGTCGCTCCAGACGTAGAACGCACGCTCGGGCGATCCCGGCGGCGCGTGGCGCGCGCGCTGGAACCACGGATGCTGATCCGACGTGTGGTTGACGACGAGCTCGATGAGCACCTTGATGTGCCGCTCGTGCGCCGCGGCGACGAAGCGCTTGAAGTCGTCGAGCGTCCCGTAGCTCGGGTGCACGCTCCGGTAATCGCTGATGTCGTAGCCGTCGTCCTTGAGCGGCGAGGGAAAGAACGGCAGGATCCACAGGCACGTGATCCCGAGGCTGTGGAGGTAGTCGAGCTTCTCGTTCAGCCCCTGGAAGTCGCCGATGCCGTCGTTGTTGCTGTCGAAGAACGACTTGACGTGCGCCTGGTAGACGATCGCGTCCTTGAACCAGAGCGGATCGTCCTCGGCCGCCGATCCCGCGGGCGTGACCGCGTCGATCGGGATCGTCAGGTTCGGGGTTTCGGTAGCCACAGAATGTGCCCCTGCCGGATGTCCGGATCGAAGCGGACGTAGTTCCACGCGCCGCGCCACTGATAGCCGACCTCGTCGACGAGATCGCGCACCTCGTAGCTCTCGTCGGCGGCCATCCACGGAATCTCCACGTGGCCGTGCTGCATGTGGTGCGGATCCAGGTTCACGACGACGAAGATCGTCTCCGCGCCGTCGGCGGACGTCTTGCTGTAGGCGATGATCTCCGGGTTGTCGGTGGCGTGGAACTGCAGCGTGCGATCGATCTGCAGCGCGCGGTGCGTGCGCCGGATCTGGTTGACGCGCGCGACGAGCTCGTTGAGATTGCCCGGCCGGTTCCAGTCCCACTGCCGGTACTGATACTTCTCCGAGTCGGCGTACTCCTCCGTGCCCGGAACGGCCTGGCCTTCGGCGAGCTCGAAGCCGCTGTAGATCCCGTAGGTCGCGCCGAGCGTCGCGGCAAGCAGCAGCCGCGCCTCGAACGCCGGCCGGCCGCCGTGCTGCAGGTACGCGTGCAGGATGTCGGGCGTGTTCGCGAACAGGTTCGGACGCAGGTACTCGCGCACCCCGGTCGTCGTCAGCTCGGTGAAGTACTCGGTGAGCTCCGCTTTCGAGTTCCGCCAGGTGAAGTACGTGTAGGACTGCGTGAAGCCGGCCTTCGCGAGGTAGCGCATCGGCGCGGGCCGCGTGAACGCCTCGGACAGGAACAGCACCTCGGGATGCTCTCCGCGCAGCTCGCCGATCATCCACTCCCAGAAGCCGAACGTCTTGGTGTGCGGGTTGTCGACGCGGAAGATCTTCACGCCGCGATCGATCCAGAAGCGCGTCACGTCGAGGAGCGCGCGCCACAGCGCCGCCGAGTCTTCGCATTCGAAGTCGAACGGGTAGATGTCCTGGTACTTCTTCGGCGGGTTCTCCGCGTACTTGATCGTGCCGTCCGGCCGGTGGCGGAACCACTCCGGGTGCTCGGCCACCCACGGATGATCGGGCGAGCATTGCCACGCGAGATCGAGCGCGACCTCGAGGCGCAGCCGCTCCGCCTCGCGCACGAACGCGGCGAACTCCTCGAGCGTGCCGAGGCCGGGATCGACCGCCGTGTGCCCTCCCTCCGGCGATCCGATCGCCCAGGGACTCCCCGGATCGTTCGGACCGGCGGCGAGCGCGTTGTTGCGTCCCTTGCGAAAGCTCGTCCCGATCGGATGGATCGGCGGCAGATAGACGATGTCGAAGCCGAGGTCGGCGATGCGCGGCAGCAGCGCGGCCGCCTCGTGGAACGTGCCGCTGCGCGTCGGATCGGGCCCTGCCGATCGCGGGAACATCTCGTACCATGCGCCGAAGCGCGCGCGCACGCGGTCCACCCACACGCGGCGCTGCGGCGACGCGGTCGCGCGCGACCGGTCGGCATAGGTGGCCATCGCCGCGCCGAGCTCTTCGCCGAGCGCGATCGCGAGCCGATCGGCCGGCGGCGTCGAGTCGCTGAGCGCGTCCGCCTGCTCGAGCAGCCACGTCGCGTCGGCGTCGGCGGCGCGCGCCGCCGCGTCGCGCACGAGCATCGACCCTTCGAGCAGTTCGACCGAGACGTCCTGGCCCGCCGCCGATTTCACACGGATGTCGCGCCGCCAGGTGAGGAACCGATCGACCCAGGCGACGATCTCGTACTCGTGCCACCCGATCGCCGTGACGTCGAACCGCGCCGTCCACCGATCGGTCCCCGGCGCGACAACCGACATCGCCGTCTCACGCCAGGGGCTGGGGGCTCGGGGCTGGGGGCCGAGGTGCTCGTGGCGATCGCGAAGCATCGCCACGAGCACGTCGTGCCCGTCGGCGAAGATCGTCGCGCTGACGTCGACCGTCTCGCCGGTCACGCGCTTGATGGCGAAGCGGCCGCCGTCGATCTCCGGCTCGATGTGTTCGACGACGACGCGGCGCGCCAGCGCGTCGGGAATGTCGGCGCGCGCCGTGCGGCGCGGCGCGCGCGAGGTCTCGACCATCGACCGCTCGCGCGCCACGGTCAGCTCTCCACGGCCGCGGGTTCGGCAGCCCGCTCGACGTCGGACACCCGGCGCCGCTCGCGCAGCGGCGAGAGGATCTTGAAGACCGCGACCGAGCGTGCCTGCAGCGGATAGCGCGCGCCCGCCTTGAAGATGCGATCGGCGGTGTGCGGGTCGAACGTGTCGACGACGCGCTGCCACTGCTGCTCGGCCTCGAGCGGCGGCAGCGTGAACGGGATCTTGTCGGTGTGGCCGTTGAGCAGGACGAGCAGCGTGTCGCCGGTGATCGGCTCGCCGCGCTCGTTCACTTCCTCGATCGCGCTGCCCGACAGCTGCATGCCGAGCGTGCGGACGAACCCCGACTGCCACGCCGCATCGTCCATCTCACGGCCGTCGGGCGCGAGCCAGGCGACGTCCTTCGCGCCGCGAATGCTCCGGCCGTGGAAGTATTTCCGCCGCCGCAGCGCCGGCTGCGCGCGGCGGAAGCGCACCAGCTTGCAGACGAACTCGAGCAGCGTGCGCTTCTCGGCGTCGAGGTTCCAGTCGATCCAGGAAATCTCGTTGTCCTGGCAGTACGCGTTGTTGTTGCCGCGCTGCGTGCGCCCGAGCTCGTCGCCGTGGCTGATCATCGGCACGCCCTGCGACAGCAGCATCGTTGCCAGAAGGTTCCGCGTCTGCCGTTCGCGCAGCGCGCGGATCTCGGGATCGTCGGTCGGGCCCTCGACGCCGCAGTTCCAGCTCAGGTTGTTGTTCTCGCCGTCGCGGTTGTCCTCGAGGTTGTTCTCGTTCCGCTTCTCGCTGTAGGTCACCAGGTCGCGCAGCGTGAAGCCGTCGTGCGCGGTGACGAAGTTGATGCTCGCGTACGGCTGGCGTCCGCCCTGCGCGTAGAGATCGTTGCTGCCGGCGAGCCGCGTGGCGAGCTCGGAGACGCTCGCGCCTTCGCCGCGCCAGAACTGGCGCACCGAATCGCGGTACTTGCTGTTCCATTCCGTCCAGAGCACGGGAAAGTTGCCGACCTGATAGCCGCCCTGCCCGAGGTCCCACGGCTCCGCGATCAGCTTCACCTGCGACAGCACCGGATCCTGGTGGATGATGTCGAAGAAGGCGCCCAGCCGATCCACCTCGAACAGCTCGCGCGCCAGCGCGCTCGCGAGGTCGAAGCGGAAGCCGTCGACGTGCATCTCGAGCACCCAGTAGCGCAGGCTGTCCATGATCAGCTGCAGCACCTGCGGGCACTGCATGTTGAGCGTGTTGCCGCAGCCGGTGAAGTCGGTGTAGTACCGCATGTCGTCGGCGACGAGGCGGTAGTACGAGACGTTGTCGATCCCCTTGAGCGACAGCGTCGGGCCCATCTGATTGCCCTCGGCCGTGTGGTTGTAGACGACGTCGAGGATCACCTCGAGGCCCGCGGCGTGCAGCGCGCGCACCATGCGCTTGAACTCGCGCACCGCGCCGGCCGGCGTGCGCGACGCGGCGAGCCGCCGCTCCGGCGCGAAGTACCCGAAGCTGTTGTAGCCCCAGTAATTCGTCAGCCCTTTTTCCTCGAGATGCCGGTCGCGCGCGTGGTGGTGCACCGGCATCAGCTCCACGGCCGTGACGCCGAGCTTCCGCAGGTGCTCGATCGCCGGTTCCGTCGTGAGCGCCTCGTAGGTGCCGCGCAGGTGTTCGGGGATCGACGGATGAAGCTTCGAGAAGCCGCGCACGTGCATCTCGTAGATCACGGTGTTGTGCCACGGCGTGCGCGGCGGGCGATCGTCGCCCCACGTGAACGCCGGATCGACGACGGCGGCAAGCGGCGCGAAGGCCGCGTTGTCGCGCTCGTCGAACGAGCGATCCGCCTCGGGATCGCCGACCCGGTAGCCGAACATCTCGTCGGCCCAGCGAATCGTACGCGCGACCGATTTGGCGTATGGATCCATGACAACCTTGTTGGGGTTGAACCGTTGCCCAACCGCCGGGTCGTACGGGCCATACACGCGGTAACCGTAGAGTTGGTTCGGGCGCGCATCGGGCAGGAACCCGTGCCACACCATGTCGGTGTGCTCGGGCAGCGCAATGCGTTCGCGCTCCGTCGACGCGTCAGGCGAGTCGAAGAGGCATAACTCGACCTTCGTCGCGTGCGCGGAGAAGAGGGCGAAGTTCACGCCGAGGCCGGTCCAGGTTGCGCCGAGAGGGTAGGGGTCGCCGGGCCACACTCGCACGGGATAGTCGAGGTTCACGTTTTGTGCCACGGCGCGCCTATAATCGCCGCCATGCTGACACTGCTTGCGCTCGCGATAGGTCTCGCGGCCGAACAGCAGGCCGCGTCGGGGACGGTGATCACGGCGGAGGAAATCGCGTCGACGCTGAAGCAGTCGGTCGCGAACAACGTCGTGGATCAGCCGGTGAAGGCGGCCGACGTCCCCGGCGGCCACAAGGCGTCGCTCGCGCTGCTGCGGCGAACCAAGGCCGAGACGACGGCCCTCATCCACGATCGCGTGACCGAGATCTATCAGATCACGGAAGGGTCGGGGACGATCGTCACCGGCGGATCGCTCGAGAACGCGACCGCGACGGATCTCACGCGCCTCAACGCGGGCCCGAGCCACACCGGGACGCACAAGGGCGGCGAGTCGAAGCACGTCGGCGTGAAGGACGTGATCATCATTCCCGCCGGGATGCCGCATCGCTTCAGCCAGCTCGATGGGCCGGCGATTGTGTATCTGGTCTATCGCTTCGAGCCGAAGCCGTGATCCGTCATTCGGTCGCATACCGATCGTTGAACCACGGCTCCGCGGAATTCGAGTAGCCGCGCACTTCCCAGAATCCTTTCCGATCGGCGGCGAGGAATTCGATCTTGCGGATCCACTTCGTGCCCTTCCATGCATAGAGCTTCGGCGTGATCATGCGCACCGGGCCGCCGTGTTCGGGCGGCAGCGGTTTGCCTTCCCACGTGTGCACGAGCAGCACGTCGTCGTCCAGCGCGCGAGGGAGCGGCAGGTTCGTCGTATACGGAATGAACGTGCCCGGCATGAAGTCGTAGCCGGTGCAGAGCACGAAGCGCGCGTCGTCCTGCGGGACGGCGAGCTCCGCGATGGTGCTGAAGCGGACGCCGCGCCAGCGATTGTCGTAGCGGCTCCACGTCGTCACGCAGTGGAAGTCGCTGACGTCCTCGGCCTGCGGGAGCGCCGTGAAGGCGTCCCAGGTGAGCGTCACGGGATTGTGGACGAGGCCGCCGATCTCGAGCGTCCACGCGTCGAGCGGAATGCGCGGCTGCTCGCCGAGGTCGAGCACCGGCCAGTTCTTCACCTCGTGCTGGCCGACGGGCAGCTTCGGCATGCCGTCGCGATTGCGGGCTCCGCTGCCCTGCGGCGCACGGCCCGCGAAGTCGACGTTCACTGCGCTCTTGTCGAGCTGAATCTGCCGCTGGATGAATTTCCGCCGCCGCTCGACGAGGTCGTCTTTGCCCACGCGCGCGATTGTAGTGCCTCGCTCGCCCGCCGGTCTTAACCAGGTTCTAACCTGGTTTCAACCTGGTTTCAACCTGGTTAGAACCTGGAAGCAACCTGGTTAATCAGGTCCTCTCGCGGGTACACGGCTTGCGAGGCGCGCGGCGCATGACCATACAACGCAAGGACGGCCCGCTCGACGGCAGCACCAGCGGAACGATCGGCGGAGGTGGACCCGAGACCGGCGGCCCGACCGAACGGCCGCAGCCACCCGACATCCCGCCGGTGAACCCGGACGATGCGGCAAGTGGACGACTGGGCCCGGACGCGATTGGCTCGACGACGCCCGTCGACGACCTCGATCTGCCGCCGAGCGACGTCTCGCAGCGATAGGTCAGGCCGGTCAGGCGGGTCAAACAGGTCAGGCAGGTCAGCCGCGTCGGGCAGGTCGGATCCTTTGGCCTACCAGGCCCGCCCGACCCGCCCGACCCCGCGCGACCTACGACGCGAGGCTGGGAAGCGTGACGGGCTGGCGGACCGCCGTGTGCTCGAGCAGATCCGCGCCGACGAACTCGCCGTGCGCGCCGGCGTTCGGAAGGCGCATGTGCCCGCGCCGCGACGCCTTGTCGCGATACATCAGGTGATCCGCGGCGGCGAGCAGCTGTTCGTATGTGGCCCCGTCCTGCGGAAACACGGCGGCGCCGGCGCTCGCGCCGAGCCGCAGCCGCTTGCCCGCGCGCACCTCGACCTGGATATCCGCGATGCGCGCCTGCAGCTCGCGCCGCTTCAGCTCCACCGCCTCGCGCGAGCAATCGGCGATGACGACGATGAACTCGTCGCCCGCATAGCGGACGCAGAGATCGTAGGGCCGCAGCGCGCCCTGCAGCGCGCCCGCCACCTCGCGCAGCGCGTAGTCGCCGACGTTGTGCCCGTAGGTGTCGTTGATCGTCTTGAACCCGTCGACGTCCATGACGATGATCGCCACCTCGCTCTTGAGCCGCTCGGCGCGCGCGAGCTCGCGCGACAGGTGCACGAACATCGACCGCCGGTTCGGCAGCCCGGTCAGCGGATCGGTGAGCGAATCCTCCTGCGTCTGCTCGAACACGATCGAATTGTGAATCACCGCGCCGGCCTGCTCGGCGATCCGCTCGAGCAGACGCCGGTGATCTTCGGTGTAGTGGTTCGGCTCGACGTGATACAGCCCGAGGCATCCGATGAACGTGTCGTTGTACTGCAGCGGGCAGACGATCGCCGAGTTCAGCGCGAGCTCCTCGGTGATGCCGGCGGCCTCGAACGTCACGCGCGGATCGCCGTTGATGAGCGTCCGCCGGTTGCGCGCGACCCAGCCTGACAGCCCGTGCCCGACCTTCAGCGTCGCGTCGAGCAGCTTCGGCGCGTCGACGCCGGCGGCGAAGCGGCATTTGAGCGTGTCCGACTCCGGACTATGGAGGAACAGCGCGCACCCCGACCACGACACGATCTTCGACAGCTTCGACGAGATCAGCGCCATCGTGTCCGACACGCCGAGGCTCGTGCCCATCGACTGCGCGATCTCGTAGAGCGCGTAGATCTCGCGGTGCGCGAGCGCGATGTTTTCGAATGCGCTCGTCGCGCCGGCCGGCACGAGGCCGACCGCCGTCGATCCCGGAAGCGTCTGTGCCGGTTCGACGTCCTCGTGATGCTCCGCCGTCGCCGCGAGCTCGGCGACGAGCGACGGCAGCAGCTCGACGAAGAGCGGCACGAGCTTCGGATCCAGCGCGCGTCCCGCTTCGTGCTTCAGCAGCCCGATCGCGCTCTCGCTCGTGAGCGCCTTGTGGTACGGACGCTCGGTCGTCACCGCGTCGTAGTAGTCGACGATCGTGAGGATCCGCGCGCCCACCGGGATCTCGTCGCCGCCCAGCCCCTGCGGATAGCCCTTGCCGTCCCACCGCTCGTGGTGGCTGAGGATCAGCGGCGCCACCGGATACGGGAACGGCACCGCGGCGATGATCTCGGCGCCCACCTGGGGATGAATGCGGATCTTCTGGAACTCTTCCTGCGTGAGCGGGCCCGGCTTCGACAGGATGTGCTCGGGGACCGCGAGCTTGCCGATGTCGTGCAGCAGCGCCGCCGTCTTGACGCCCTGAATCTCCGCTTCGGTCAACCCCGCCGCGCGCGCAAGCCCCGCCGCGTAGACCTGCACGCGCCGGATATGCATCTGCGTCGTCTGATCCTTCGCGTCGATCGCGCGCGCGAGCGCCTCGATCGTCGCCAGGTGCAGGTCCGAGGTCTGCTGCACGTGCCGCTGCTCGTCCTCGATGCGGCCCATGTAGACCTTGTAGGTCCGGTACGTGAGATACAGCGGCGCGAAGGTGAGCGGCGCGACCCAATAGCCCGCGCGCGCGACGAACGACGCGGCGAGCGCCGCGCTGCCCGCGCCGACGAAGTAGCTCGGCGCGCTCCAGAGGAAGTTGTTGTTCCAGGTGGTGATGATCTTCGTGCGCGTCGAGAGCGCGATGGCCGTCGCGATGAGCCCCGTGTTCAGCAGGAAATAGACCGTCGCCGCGCCGACCAGCGGGCGCGCCAGCTGCGCGAGCGGCATCGACGAACGCGTGCCGCCGAGCACCAGGAACGCGAGGCCCGCCGCCTGCACCGTGATCACGAGCGACGCGACGCTGAAGAGCGTGCGGTGCAGCGGATTGCGATCCTTGCTGTTCAAATGGCACTGGCTGAAGGCGCTCCCCGCCGCGACGAGCATCGTCTCGTGCGGGCCGAGCAGGAGCAGCGACGCGAAGTCCACCGCGTAGGAGACCGACATCGTCGAGCCGCTCGTCGTCAGCGGGAGATAGACCTTGAGCGCCGCCGACATCGACGAGAGCAGCAGCAGCGCGACGAACAGCAGCGGCTGCGCGAAGGTGGCGTCGGGCAGCCGCACCACGAGCAGCGTCAGGCCGACGACGATGACGGCCGACACATAGAGCCGCGCGGGACGCGGGAGTTCCTGCATCAGTGGACTCGGGGCGCCGTCGACACCCAGTGGTCGCCCCAATCCTCTTTCAGCAGGGACCACAACACTTGATCGAGGTATTCGCCGCTACGCCGCACCGCGCGGCGCAGCACGCCTTCCTGCACCGCGCCCAGCTTGCGCAGCGCGCCGTTGGCGCGGCCGTTCTGCAGCAGCACGCGCGCTTCGAGACGATGCGTGCCGATCGTGCCGAACGTGAACGAGCCGACGAGCCGCGCCGTCTCGAGAAAGATGCCGCTCCCGCGCGCCGACGGCGCGATCGTGCACTCCCACTCCGCCGCCTCGAACGTCGGATCGAGCTGGCGCACCTGCACGAGACCGACGACGGTGCGCGCGGCGGCAAGCGTGATCACGTAGCTGAACGAGAGGCCGCTCGAGCGCTCGCGCGCGGCGCGCTCGATCAGTTCCTGCACGGCCATCTCCGAGACCGGCTCGTCGAGGCCGAAGTGCGTCGAATCGCGCAGCGACAGGAGATCCACGAGCGCGCCCAGATCGTTCGAAACCGGCTCGCGCAGGAGCACCGTGCGTCCGACGAGCGTCGGCAGCTCGGTGCGCCAGGCAACGGCGTTCACGGTGGGATCCCCAGACATGTGCTCTTTGGCGGCGGACCTACACGTCCGCCCGTGGTCGGTCCTTTAGCAACCGGGACGCCAAGGAGTCGTCTGTAACTAACAGCTTAGGATTCAATATCTTAAGTCGTATCACCGACGCTCAAGCACGCCAACGGATGTGCGTATATATGACATTAAAGTCAATCGACGACGAAGTATGGTAGAGGTAGGTCGTTCATTTTCAGACACTTAACCCCTGATTGTGCCGAACCGGCGCACAGTGTGCTGTTTTCGAGCACACGGCGTGTGCGGATGCGCGCCGCGCCGGGGTTGCGGGTATAAATGTCGAGCAGTGGCTGACGAAGTTGAGAAGCCGCCGCTCGCCGAGGACCCTAATTTCCTCGCCAGCCTCGACGATCTCGACCGCGGCCTCGAGTTCGAGGGGCCGCCGGCGGTCGAGCGCCGCCAGCGGCCGCGGAGACCACCGCCACCGGCCCCCGCCGATGCGACGCCGTCGCCGGCGCTCCCTGGGGCAGCCGTCCCGCCGCCGGCCGCGCGGCCGGCGGCGCCGCCGCCGCGAACCGCACCGGCAGCCGTCCCGCCATTGGTCGCGCCGCCGGCCGCGCCGACGGCCACCGCGGTTCCCCCGGCCGCCGCCCAGGCGCCGCGGCGTCGGCCGCTTCTCGATCTGTTTCCAGCCACGCCGCTCGACACCGATCGCGCGCCTGCGACTTCCGCCGTTCCTGCACCCGAACCGCCGGCCCCGCCGCCGCCGGAGGCACCGCGCCGTGCGCCGGCGCCGCCGCCACAGCGCGACGCCGAGGCCTATGAAACCTTCTACGGCCTTCGCGAGCAGGCCTTCGGCCCGTCGACCGATCCGAAGTTTTTCTTTCCGAGCGTCGCGCACGAGCGCGCCGTCGTCGAGCTGCTGACGGCGATCGGCGAGCGGCAGGCCGTCACGCTCCTGACCGCCGACCGCGGGATTGGCAAGACGATCGTCTGCCGCGCCGTGCTGCAGCAGCTCGATCGCCGGACGATGTCGTCGCTCGTCAGCCGCCCTGCGACATCGATCGACGATCTGCTCCGCACGATGCTCGTCGACTTCGGCGTCGTCTCGCACGACGATCTCGCGCGCGGGCAGGTCATCGCGCGCGACACGCTCGCAGCGACGCTCGATGCCTTCCTCGATTCGCTCGCGCCGCTTCACGCAAGCGCGGTCGTCGTCGTCGACGATGCGGAGGATCAGGCGGCGGAGGTGCTCGGGCGGATCGGACGCTTCGCGGGCGGCGAGTCGGTGTCGCTCCAGATCATGCTCGCCGGCACGCGCGCGCTCGCGTCGCGCCTGAAGGGCGACGCGGCACTGCGCGGGCTCGACGCTGCGATTGCGGTGCGCGTCGAGCTCGGTCCGCTGCGCGAGGACGAGATGGGCCCCTACGTGGCGCACCGCATCGACGTCGCCGGCCCGAGCGCGCGCGTGGAGTTCTCGAGCGGCGCGATCGCGCGGGTGTTCGACCTGTCGCGCGGCGTTCCCGCCGTCGCGAACGCCATCTGCGATCGGGCGCTGCGGCTCGGCTTCGAGCGATCGGCGGCGACGATCGACGAGCGCATCGTGAACGCGGCTGTGTCGGGAGACGAGGCGATCGATGCGGCGATTGTCGATCGGCCGTCGGCGGCGCGCGTCGTCGCCACGGGCGTCGTGCTCGTGACGCTCGCGCTCGCCGGCGGCGCGGCGGCGCTCCTCGTGTTTCGCGACGCCGTCGATCGCACCGTGGTCCAGTGGGAGAGCCTTCCGCCGCCGCCCGGCGGACCGGCGCTCCCGAGGCCGGCGCCGCTCACGCCGATCCCGCCGCCCTGAGGGCAATGCGGATTGCGGATTGCGGATTTATTGGGGACGGCGGATTGAGGATTGCGGACTATTGAGGATTGCGGATTGCGGATTTATTGCGGATGGAGGAGTGCGTGCGGCTTAGTCCGCAATAGATCCGCACTCCGCACTCCGCAATCCCCAATCATTCCGCACTCCGCACGCCGCAATGCGGAGCCGTTACCTCGAAGCGCGTGGGTCGTAAGGGTCGGCCTGCGCCTCCGGATGGCCCGGCGCCGGATCGCCGCGCCGGCCAGGATGCGGCTCGCCGGTTCCGGTGGGCAGCCGCGGACCCAGCGTCGCCTTGCCGCGGCGGATCTCTTTCCAGAAATACGGAATCCACAGCGCCGCCATCAGCACCACCGCCAGGATGATGGCGCTCGTAATGCTCGGGTACTGCCACGCCAGCAACAGCTCGACAGCCAGCATGCTCACCTCCACCGATTTCCGTCGCAACGCGTGTGCCCGTTCGGCAGCTCATCCGCCGCGCCACTGGCAGCGCTATTGAAGATTTCACGCGCGGAGGGCTGACATGAGAACAATCGGCGCGGTGCTGGCGACGGTGCTCATCATTGTGGTGGCGCTCGTCGCCTTCAGTTACTTCTCGGGCGATTCGTGGCGCGGGCGATCGCGCGATCGAAGCGCCGTCGGCACCACCGGAACCATCGACGTGAACGCCGCCCGCGAGCGCGGCGCCGCGGTCGGCGAAAGAGTCGCGGTCGCGGCGGAGAAGGTGAAGGAGACGGCGGCGGAGGCGGCGCTGACGTCGAAGATCAAAGCGAAGATGGTCTTGGACGACGACGTGAAGGCGCGATCGATCGACGTGACGACGAGCGGCACGACGGTCACCGTGAGCGGCACGGTGCGATCGGTCACTGAGCACGATCGGGCGATCCGCCTCGCGCGCGAGACCTCGGGCGTCACGCGCGTCGTCGATCACCTGTCAATCGGGCAATGAGGGAGGATGGGGTGGGCGACGGGTATCGAACCCGCGACCTCCTGAGCCACAGTCAGGCGTTCTACCACTGAACTACGCCCACCACAGTGGAGAGCCACTAACTGTAGCACTTAACCCTGGGCGTCTTCTACCGCCGGGGCGTCTTCGTCGAGCATGTCGACGACTTCGCCCTCGGCGAGCTGCGCGCGGACGAGATGAATGTGGCTCGATCGCTCGCCCTTCGCTTCGTACATCAGCTTGTCCGCGCGCTGGATCAGATCCGCAGCCAGCCGCCGCGCGACGAAGCGGCGCTCGGCCACGCGTCCGAGCCACAGGCACACGACGCCGACGTCGACGCGGACCGGCTGCACCGCGAGCCGCACGTCCTCCTGCGTCCAGTCGTAGCGCTCGACCGCTTCCCGAAACCGTTCGCCGATCGAGTGCGCTTCGTGGCACGCGGCGAGATCGGGGATGAGGAAGCAGAACTCGTCGCCGCCGAAGCGCGCGTGAAGATCTTTTGATCGCGGCCCGCGGTCCTGCGCGAGGTGGGCGCCGCGCTCCTGCGCCAGCAGGTCGTCGCTGCGCACCTGCTCGCGCAGCAGCATCGCGACGCGCTCGATGATGCGATCGCCCACCGCGTGGCCGAGCGCGTCGTTGTACCACTTGAACCCGGTGATGTCGACCAGCCCGACCGCGCACCAGCGGCCGCGCTGTTCGAGCGCGAGGAACGACTCGAGCTGCTCGGTGAAACGTCCGAAGTTCATCAGCTTCGTCTTCGGATCGCGGTGCGACTTGTCGGTGAGATCGGCGACGAGCGCCTCGAAGTAGCGCGAGATGCTGTTGACGGTGGCGTCCTTCGCGGAGAGCTCCGTCTGCACGCGCGCCATCTTGTCGGCAAAGCCCGCCGACAGCGCCTGAATCGCCTCCTGCTTCGACTCCTGCCACAGCCGCTCGTGCCGCGTGAACACGGCGTCGATCGCGGTGAGGAGCGCTGCCTCGATCGGCGCCGGCAGCTTCAACTGCTCATGCACCCACACCTGCAGCTCGTTGCGCGTTTGCGGGACGGCATCGCCGCCCGCGCCCTTGCCGACACGCGTGAAATGACCCTGCGCGAGACGCTCAGCCATATCCGTGGCTCAGGACTGACTCTACAAATGGCGTGCCCGGGTGTCCAGATCCGATTCGGTCGCATAGTCGCCCGGTTTTACCCAGCGACGCGGCAGACGACGGGATGCGCAGGGCCGCGGGAATTCCACTTTTGAGGCGCGGGAAAAGCGATGGGGTGGAAGAGCCACCCCATCGGTTGGACGGACCTGTGGTCTACGAACAGCTGCTCGAGATCATCTTCACCGACTGAACGTCGAGATGCGGATGCTCCATGTTGGTGCGATCGCGATCCTTGTTGTAGCGCTGCTCCTCTTCTCGCGAGCCCGTCGTTCCCGTCGTGCCGGCCGCGCCCGCGGTGGTCGTCGGGTTCGGGTTCGCGGTGACGGCGGTCGTGCCCGCGCCCGCGGCCGAGGCCGTGGACCCCGGATGGCTCATCGAGGCGTCGTACGAGGTCTTGCCGGTGACCTGGATCTTGTGGCCGACGTGCTTCTCGAGATCGGTCCCGCCCATCAGCATCCACGTCATCGCCGGCGCGTTGCTCATGTTCGAGCCGCTCGGATTGGTGCTCGTCGGCGAGCCGGTCGTCGTCGCGCCGGTCGTCCCCGCCGTCGTCGTGGCGCCCGCGCCCGTCGTGGTGCTGGACATGTTGTTGTCCACGTGCGCGTTCGTCAGCGTGAAGCCGCCGCTCGCGTCCTTCGCCAGACAGCCGGTGACGGTGACGTCGTGCGTGGACTTGTCGTTCGTCGTGCTGCGCTGAGGCGTTGTGGTGGTCTGCGCGCCAAGCGTCGCGAACCCGAACGCGGCGGCGAAACAGAGTGCGGTCACGGTGCGTTTCATCACGTGCAGTCCTCCTCGTTACTTGCCGAGTTTGTCGCCGAAGTCCTTGATCGCCTCGCCAACCTTGCGGCGGCCCTTGCCGAACCCCTCCTCGATGTTTCCGGCGATACGATCCGCTTCGCCTTCGTTGCGGAGGTCCTCGTCGTCCTTCAGGTCGCCGACGGATTCCTTGATCCGGCCCTTCGCCTGATCGACCTTGCCGCGCACTTCATCCTTGTTCCACATGCGTCGCCTCCTGTGATGACGGGAGAAAAAGGTGCAGGACTCATGCCTCGGAAAACGGACGAGCAGCCGACAGGTTGGTACTCAGCGGTATGTGCGCGGCGCACATATCCGACGACGGCGGGCGTCTGCTGGCGGGGGATGAGGTCAGGCGCGGACGGCGCGCAGCACGCTGATCAGCTGATCGGTTTCCGTCGCGAGGGCGCGCCACGCGGCGTCGGCAGCGCCGAAATCGCCTGTGCGGCCGATCTCCTCGAGGGTGCGCGCCGCGTCGACCACGCCGTCGGCGTCGAAGTTCGCTGCGGCGCCTTTCAGCCCGTGCGCCGCGCGCCGGAGCGCGTCGCCGTCGCGCGCGTCGAGCGCGCTGCGGATTCGCTCCAGATGCCGCGGCGCATCGTCGACGAACAGGCGGCTGATCTCGGCGAGCAGCTGGCGGTCGCCGCCGACGCGCGCGAGCACCTGCATGGACACGTCGGGCGCCGCGGGCCGGCCGTCGCCGCGTTCCTCGGCGGCGGCGCCGCGCCCGTCGGCGATCCCCTCGACGACGAGGCACAGCTGCCGCGGGTCGAGCGGCTTGGTGAGGTATTCGTTCATGCCCGCGGCGAGGCAGCGCTCGCGATCGCCTTTCATCGCGTGCGCCGTCATCGCGACGATGGGCACGCGCGATCGGTCGCCGCCGAGCGCGCGGATCGCGCCGGTCGCCTCGAAGCCGCCCATCTCCGGCATCTGGACGTCCATCAGCACGACGTCGAACCGGCGCGCCTTCACGGCGTCGACCGCTTCGCGCCCGTTCGCGGCAATCGTCACGGTGTGGCCTCGGCGCTCGAGCAGGCTTGCCGCGAGGCGCTGATTGATGATGTTGTCTTCGGCGAGCAGCAGGTCGAGGCGCCGCGCGGGCTGCTCGGCCGGCAGCATGGACGAGGGCAGCGCCGCGCGCTGGCCCGTCTCGCGGGCGAGCGCGCGCCCGATCGCCGCGAGCAGCTCCCGCTGATCGACCGGCTTGGTCAGGTAGGTCGCGACGCCCAGTTCGCGCGCCCTGTTGCTCTCGTCGAACTGGCCCGAGGAGCTGAGCATCATGATCGTGGCGCCGAGCCGCGCGTCGCTCCGGATGCGGCGCGCCACCTCGAAGCCGTCCACGCCCGGCATGTTGGCGTCGAGCAGCACGAGCGCGAACGGCCGGCCCTGCGCGCGTGCCGCGTCGAGCGCCTCCAGCGCGGCGGCGCCGCCGTCGGCCACCGTCGGGCGCATCTTCCACCGCACGAGCAGATCGTGGAGCACGCGCCGGTTCACGCCGTTGTCGTCGACGACGAGCACCGGCAGGTCGGTGAGGTCGACGGCCGGCGGCTCCGGCGCCGCGTCGGCGCTGCCGAGCGCGACGGTGAAGTGGAACGTGCTGCCCTCGCGCGGCGCGCTCTCGACCCAGATGCGCCCGCCCATCAGCTCGACGAGCGTCGACGAGATCGTCAGCCCGAGGCCGGTGCCGCCGAATCGCCGCGTCGTCGATCCGTCGGCCTGCTTGAACGGTTCGAAGATCGCGCCCTGCTTGTCGGCCGGGATGCCGATGCCGCTGTCGCTGACGAAATAGTGGAGCACGGTGCGGTCGGGCGTCCGCGACGAGGTTTCCACCTGCACGAGGATCTGCCCGCGCTCGGTGAACTTGATCGCGTTGCCCACGAGATTGACCAGCACCTGCCGCAGCCGTCCGGGATCGCCGACGGCGGCGTCGGGGACGTCGGGCAGGACGTGGCTGATCACCTCGAGATTCTTCTGCTCGGCGCGCAGCGCGAGCGGCTTCAGCAGCTCCGCGAGATGATCGCGGACCGGGAAGGGAATCGACTCGAGCTCCAGCTTGCGCATCTCGATCTTCGAGAAATCGAGGATGTCGTTGAGGATGCTGAGGAGCGCGTCGGCGGAGCTCTTCACCATCGTCAGGTACTCGCGCTGCTCGGCCGAGAGCGGCGTGTCGAGCGCGAGCTCCGTCATGCCGATGATCCCGTTGAGCGGCGTGCGGATCTCGTGGCTCATGTTCGCGAGGAACTCGCTCTTGGCGGCGTTCGCTTCCTCGGCCGTGCGCGTCGCGGCGGCGAGCTCCGCGGTCCGCTCGCGCACCTTGCGATCGAGATCCTCGGTGAGCGCGCGCAGCTCGCGGTTCAGCCGCTCGCGCTGGATGAGCGCCTGCTCGAGCTGCTGGTACGAATCGGCCAGCCGCGCCTGCATGCCGTTCACGTCCTCGAGGAGCGCCGCGATCTCGGCGGGCGGCGTCGTCGAGAGCTGCACCTGCGCCTGGCCGCCGTGCGCCGAGATGTTGCGCACGACCGTGACGACTTCCTCGAGCGGGCGGGTGACGGCGCTGGCGAACGCGCGGGCGCCGAAGACGGCGCCGCCGAGCGCGAGCAGCATCAGCGCGAGCGTGAAGGCGTAGTAGCGCGTCGACTGCAGCCGCAGCGTGAGCAGCGGCTGCTCGACGATCACCTTCCACCCGAGCGGATCGATCACCGAGATCGCCGCCAGCTGCGGCGAGCCGTCCTTCGCGCGCTGGTATCTGAACACGTGGTTCTGGGCGTGCGCGGCGGCGGCGACCATCTGGCCCTGCGCCAGCGACTCGAGCGCGGCGAAGCCGGCGTCGCGGCTCGCGTAGATCACGCGGTCGTGCTGATCGAGCACGGTGACGCGCGCGTCGCGCAGCGCGGTGAAGTCCGCCGCGAAACGCTCGAAGAGCGAGAGATCGAGCGAGCCGCCGGCAACGCCGGCCGGCGCCTGGCCCGGCCCCGCAATCGGCGCCGCGATGGTGACGATCGGCACGTGCGACAGCCGCCCGAGGATCACGTCGGACACCGCCATCGTCCGCGTCTTCATCGCGTCCACGAAGTACTCGCGGTCGCTCACCGACGGCGTGTCGGTTCGCGGCGGGTAGATGTGCCTGACGGCGCCGTCGCGGTCGGCCGTGAAGATCGTGATGAAACCCGGGTAGATGTCGTGGTACGACGCGATCAGATGCTGGCGCTCCGCGACGGTGAGCCCCTCGTCGCCCATCGCCGCGGCGAGCGATCGCACCGCGTGCTCGTGATCCGCGACGTACTCGCGAATGTGCGCGTCGAGCGCGGTGACGGCTTCCCGCAGGCGCGCGGTGCCGTCGTCCTCCTGCTTGACCGCCGTCATCTGGCCGTCGACCGCCGACAACAGCAGCACCGGCAGCGTCGCGACGAGGATGAATGCGTGGAAGGCGTAGGTGCGGAGGCGACGCTGGGCGCGCGGCTGATCCTGCCCGGCGAGCTGCTGCGCCGACGCGCCGGTCGCGATCAGATCGGCGATCACGACGGCGACGAGCCCGCTGAGGACGACCTGCAGCGCGACCGGCAGAATGCTCTGCCGCAGGTAGCCGATGCCGTACACGCTCGGCACGGCGACGATCGTCGCGGCGATCGACGTCCACACGAGGAGGCCGGCGACGAGCGGCGATCGGCCGCGCCGCGCGAAGATGCCGACGACGATCGCTTCGATCGGGACGAGGACGATCGCGGCCGTGAACGGTCCGGTGGCGGGCAGCGCCGCGGCGATGGAGGCGAGCGCGCCGTACCAGGGTCCGAAGAGGATCGCGACCGGCAGCGTGGCGACGCGCCCCAGCAGCAGCGGTGCGGCCGTGCCCACCCGCCAGCGATTGAGAGCGTAGCCGAGCGCGCCGCACACGACGGCGATGAGAAGACGCCGCGTGGAAACTCGTGGCATCAATGCGGCATAGGGCTGAAGCCCGGCCCGCAGCCCATTGTATACTCAGCGACTGTGCAGGTCGTCATCGCGGAAGATGATCGCGTCACCGGCGAGATCCTCGCGCGCACGCTCCAGCGCTGGAACTACGCGACGACGCTCGTCAACGACGGCGCTCAGGCGTGGGAACGGCTGCGCGACGCCGCCGAGCCGACGCTCGCGATCCTCGACTGGATGATGCCCGGAATGGACGGGCCCGAGATCTGCCGCCGCGTGCGGCAGCAGCTGCCGCTCGCCAATATGTATCTGCTCCTCGTCACCGCCCGTGAGAGCCGCGGCGACGTCGTCGCCGGCCTCGACGCGGGCGCCGACGACTACGTGATCAAGCCGTTCGATCCGGAGGAGCTGCGCGCGCGCGTCGCGGTCGGCGCGCGCGTGCTCGGGCTGCAGCAGAAGCTCGCCGAGCGCGTCGTCGAGCTGCAGACGGCGCTCACGAACGTGAAGCAGCTGCGCGGCCTCCTGCCGATCTGCAGCTACTGCAAGCGGATTCGCGGCGACGATCAGTACTGGCAGCAGGTCGAGGGCTACATCGCCGAGCATTCCGACGCGCAGTTCAGCCACGGCATCTGCCCGAGCTGTTACGCCACGGTCTCGGCCGAGATCGACGAGATCGCCCGCAGCCGATCGCCGAAGAAAGAATAATCAGCCGCCCACTCGCCAGGGCGAGAACTCGCGCCAGCCTTTGAGCGCCGCGGCCGCCCATGCCGGCGGCTTGTCCGCGTGGCACGACGACGTGCACGAGTTCGGCACCTTCAGCCTGTCGGTCGCCGACGGCGGGATGATGCGGAACGTGTGGCTCCGCACGTTGACGTCGGCGATCGTCTGCTCGATCTGCGGCATGTGGCAGCCGACGCAGTCGCTGCCCGGCGATCCCGCCTTGTGGTGCGTGTGCTGCTCGATCGTCCGCGTGTGGGGCCCGTTCGGCGACGCCGGGCCGTGACACTGGAGGCACACGGTCGTCGCGGGCCGCAGGAGGTCGGCGGCGTTGCCGGTGCCGTGCACGTCGTGGCAGTTGAAACAGGTGACGCCGCGCTCGTACATCACGCTCGTGACGAAGTCGTTCCCCTGCATCCGGTTCTTGTGCGCTGTGCCGTCGGCGAAGTGCACGAAGGTCGTCTTGCCCGGCTCGGGCTCGTCGAGCTTCCAGAAGTCGCTGAGGTCGAGGCCGACGCGGAAGCCGACGGGCCAATCGAAGTAGCGCCCCTCGATCGGGTTCGAGAGCGGCTGTCCCTGCGAGTGGCACTGGATGCACGTGTCGTTCGCGTGCACCGAATCGGCGCGCGCCGGGTTGAAGATATTCGTGCGCACGGCGTTGGCGGCGTGATCGCCGCCGGGCCCGTGGCACTTCTCGCAGCCGACGTTCCATTCCGACGGCTGCTTCGTCTTCACGTCGTAGTTCACCGAGTGGCAGCCGTCGCACGTGGGCCCGGTGGGCCGCTTCAGATTGTCGGCGGGATAGAACGGCACCCACCAGTCGGTGTTCGGCGCGACGAAGTAGCGGCGCCACATCCGGTGCGTGACGTCCCACTGCGCGCCGAGCGGATAGTAGTCGTCGCCCACGCGCGTGAAGTAGCGCTGCTTCCACCGGCTGCCGTAGACGAACGCGATGTCGTCCTTCGCGAACGTGACGAGCGGATCGGGCTTCGACAGATCGGGGATGATCGCGTCGGGATGCGTCTTCGGATCGCGGACGACGTTGGCCATCCGCGTCCGGGTCCAGCGCTGGTAGATCGGCGCGTGGCAGTTGCGGCACGCCGCGGAGCCGACGTAGGCAGACGACGGCGGCGGCGCCTGGGCGGACGCCCACGCGCCGAGCGCGGCGTAGAGGATGAAGGTGGACGCGATCGCGGTGCGGAGCGGGTTCACTGCGCGGCGGCGAGCTGCGCGACGATCTGCCGGGCGAGCGGGAGGCTCACGCCGCAGCTCGGATCGTCGACGCGGCACTTCGCGACGGTCAGATCGCAGCCGCACGTGCACGGCTGCGCGTTGAGCTTCTGCAGCGCCTCGGCCCGCTTGGCCGCCGGCAGCTTCGCGAGATCGACGCCGGGAATCGTCATCAGCTGCGCGCCGTTCTCGAGCTTCAGCCCCTGGGTCTGCTCGACTTCCTCGATCGACGCGTTCACGGCCAGCCCGGCGAGATGCCGCGTCTCGTACTCCGTGATCCGCTTGGTGAGCATGCCGACGTGCTTCTGCACGATCCGCGCGTCGCGGTTCACGATGAACGAGGTGGGCAGCGCGCCGATGCCCGGGAACATCTTCTCGATCTCGGGCGACGTCATGACGACGGGATAGTTGATGTGATGATCGGCCGCGAACCGCTTGACGCCGTCAAGGGGTCCTTCGTCCTCCGAGACGCCGATGATCTGGAGCTGATCGCGGTACTTCTCCTGCAGCGCGACGAGGTCGGGAATCTCCGCGCGGCAGGGCGGGCACCACGTCGCCCAGAAATTGATCAGCACGACCTTGCCGCGGAACGCCGCGGTCGAGACCTGGCGGCCGTCGAGGTCCCGCGCGGTGAAGGCGGGGGCAGGCGCCGGGTTGCGGAAGAAGCGCAGCGTCACTTTCTCGGTGTCGGCGGCCGCCTCGTCGGCGGCGGGCGCGGCCGTTCGCACGGCCGCGGGGCCGGCGCCGGAGCCCTCGATCGCGTAGCGCGACACGGCCCAGGTGACGACGAAGGTGCCCACGGCGAGCACGAGGATGAGCGCGCGGCGCGGCGTCATGAAATGAAGATCCCCTTCAACCTTGCACCTCCGACAAGTGTAAGCTGAAGCCGTGCCGATTCAAACCGTCTTCCTCGACGCAGGCGGCGTGCTCGTGTGGCCCAACTGGATGCGCATCAGCGAGACGCTGGCGCGGCACGGCGTGCCGGTCGCCCCCGCTACGCTGGCCGCGGCGGAACCGCTCGCGAAAAAGCGCCTCGATACCGGCGAAACGATTCGCGCGACCAACGATCGGCAGCGCGGGTGGACGTACTTCAATCTGGTCCTCGCCGAGGCCGGCGTGCCGCTGAGCCCGGCAACCGCCGACGCGCTCGCGGAACTGCACGCCTACCATCAGCACTCGAACCTGTGGGAGCTGGTGGGCGACGACGTCGAACGCTCGCTGACCGCGCTGCGCGGGCAGGGCGCCCGGCTGGTCGTCGTGTCGAACGCGAACGGGCGGCTGCACCACCTCTTCGAGCGCCTCGGGATGTTGGACGCGTTCGACTACATCTTCGATTCGCACTGGGAGGGTGTGGAGAAGCCGGATCCGCGGTACTTCGCGCGGGCGCTCGCCCGCGCCGGCGCCGCGCCGTCGGCGACGATTCACGTCGGCGATCTCTACCACGTCGACGTCGTCGGCGCCCGCGCCGCCGGGATCACGCCCGTGCTGTTCGACGTCGCCGATCTCTACGCCGACGCCGACTGCCTGCGCGTGCGCTCGCTCGGCGAGCTCGTGGCCATGCTCGCCACGGCCGACGCGCTCTGAGCGCGCGCGTCACGCCTCCAGTTCGCAACGCAGAACAGTGATCGCCTGTCCCGACAGGCGCACGCGGCCGCCCGAGATCGCCGTGCGCACCACGCCGCCGCGCGCCGACACCTGGCGCGCAACCAGCTCCGGCTTTCCGAGCCGCGCGCTCCAGAATGGCGCGAGGCAGCAGTGCGTCGATCCGGTCGCCGGATCTTCGTCGATGCCGAACGCCGGCGCGAAGTAGCGCGACACGAAGTCGACGTTCGGATCATTCGCCGCGCTCGTCACGATGGCGCCGCGCGCATCGCACGCCTTCAGCAGGGCGAAGTCCGGCCGCACCGCGACGACCGCGCGTTCGTCGTCCACTTCGACGAGGTAGTCGAAGCGGCTGCGGCCGACGAAACGCGCCGTGACGCCGAGCGCCGCGACGAGCGCGGGCGGCGCCGCCACGGGCTCGGCTGGCGTCAGCGGGAAATCGAGATCGATCCAGCCGTCGCGGCGGGCCGCCGTCAGCCCGCCGCTGCGGGTCCGGAAGCGCGCAACCGATCCGGCGTCCAGGCGGCCGCTCTCCCACAGCAGGTGCGCGCTCGCGAGCGTGCCGTGCCCGCACAACTCGAGCTCCCGCGCGGGCGAGAACCACCGCAGGTCGAACGCGCCGCCGTCGGACGGGCGGACGAACGCCGTCGCCGCCGCGTTCATCTCTCGCGCGACGAGCGCCATCCACTCGTCGTCGCGCGCGTCGTCGAGCACGCACACGGCCGCCGGGTTGCCGCCGAACGGCGACGACGTGAACGCATCAACGACCACGATTCGCTGTGTCATGCCGCGCATCGTGCCGCGCCGCCGCCCCGCGCGAGCGGTCCATTTCGACGATGGACCGCCGTCCGCGTTGCGCCCTGTCCGGTCCCGCACACGCGATGGCCGGAATCGAACGGCGCACGACCGCCTGGATTCCCCGCGCAGCCGCGGGTTCGCGCTGCTCGCGATCCTCACGCTCGGCCTCGGCATCGGCGCGAACACGGCGATCTTCAGCGTGATCCACGGCGTGCTGCTCAAGCCGCTCCCGTACGCCGACGCCGATCGCCTCGTGCTCGTGCGCCAGTCGGCGCCGCTCATCGGCCGCGACGACGTCGGCGTGTCGATCAAGGAGTACTACACGTATCGCAAGCAGTCGGCCGACTTCGACGGCCTCGTCGAGTTCCATCAGATGAACTTCGATCTGCTGAAGCGCGGCGAACCCGACCGCGTGGCCGTCGGCGGCGTGTCGCCGAACTTCTTCGACGTGCTCGGCATCGCGCCGATTCTCGGCCGCACCTTCGTCGCCGACGACGACGCGCCGGGCGCGCCGGCGGTGCTCGTCGTCAGCCACTCGTACTGGCAGAAGAAGTTCGGCGGCGATCGCGGCATCGTCGGGCAGGTCTTCGAGATGAACGATCGGCCCCACACCGTGATCGGCGTGCTGCCGAACGTGCCGCTCTACCCGCAGGAGAACGACGTCTACATGCCGACCTCCGCGTGCCCGTTCCGCGCCGCGGCGGAGAAGCGGATCGCTACCGCGCCGATCGCGTGTTGACGGCGGAGCTCGTCACGAACTTCTCGAAGTACCCGGACGTCGACTCGCAGCTGCGCTTCTACGTCCCGCTCGTCGAGCGGCTCGAGGCGCAGCCCGGCGTCGTGTCGGCGGCCGTCACCAACGCCGTGCCGCTGCGTGCCTCGCAGCCCGGCGCGGCGGCGTTCAGATCGAAGGGCGCGTGGTCGACGATCCGAACCGCCGGCCGACGGCCGACGCGCGCATCGTGAGCCCGGGCTTCTTCAAGACGCTCGGCGTCCCGCTCGTCGCCGGCCGGACGTTCACCGAATCCGACACGCGCGAGGCGCCGCGCGCGTCGTGATCAACAAGGCGATGATGCGCTACTGGGAGAAGGGCGATCCGATCGGCTCGCGCATCTCGCTCGACGACGCCGCCACATGGGCGACCGTGGTGGGCATCGTCGGCGACGTGCGGCAGTTCGGCCTCGATCGGCCGCCGGTCGCGCAGGTCTACACGCCGCTGCGGCAGACGGCGCAGGGGCTCGGCGGCCTCGCCATCGTGAGGACGAACGGCGATCCGGCGTCGGCCGCGGCGACGATTCGCGACGCGGTGTGGGCGCTCGACCCGAACATGCCGGTGCAGAACGTGCGGACGCTCGAGGACCTTCGCGATCGGTATCTCGCCGGCCCGAAGCTGACGGCGATGCTCCTGACGATCTTCGCGGCGCTGGCGCTGCTCGTCACGACCGCGGGGATCACCGGCGTGGTTGCGACCTCCGTGTCGCAGCGCACGCAGGAATTCGGCATCCGCATGGCGCTCGGCGCGAACCGTCGGACGGTCCTGGGCATGGTGGTCGGCGAGGGGCTCGCGCTCGTCGCGGCGGGCCTCGCGATCGGCGCGCTGCTGTCGATCGCGGCGGCGCGCGTGCTCGCCACCTATCTGTTCGACACGACGTCCACCGATCCGTGGACCTTCGTGACGGTCGTCGCGGCGTTCGCGCTTGCCGGCGCGTGCGCGTGCCTCGGTCCCGCGTGGCGCGCGACGCGCGTCGATCCGATGCTCGCGCTCAGGGTGGAGTAACCCGGCGCCGGTCCTCGCGTCAGTCGACAGTCGGCCGTCCACGTTACACTCGGCGTATGTTGCAAACACCCATGCGCCGTGCGGCGATGGCCGTCGTTCTTCTTGCGGCGATTCCTGCCTGGCTCGTCGCGCAGCGCGGCCGCGGCGACAACCCGTTTCCCGGCGGCACCAACCCTGACGGATCGCTGCGGCCGACGGCGCCGCTGAACCGCCTCTTCACGCAGGACGCGTACACGGAATACGCGATCCTCGCGCCGGGCAGCGGCGCGTTCAGGATCCGGTTTCTCCCCGAGGAGACGCGCGCCGGCGCGACCGAGCTGGTGAACGCGACGCGCGGCGGCAGCGACGGATCGGATATCGAAGTCTACGATCCACGCACAGGCAGGCCGCTGAAGTTCACGTACGCGGAAGAGGGGGCCGACACGCACGCGATCCACGCGCAGCTCGGGATGCCGGTGCCGTCAGGCGGCGTCGGCCGCGTGCTGATCTACAAGACCTACACCGACGCCCGCACCTACACGATGCACGGCGACGACATCGTCTGGGTGCGGAGCCTGAGCGGCTACCGCCTCGGCGTGCTGCTGCCGAAGGGCTTCGCGTTCATCTCGTCGAACGTCGCGGCGCAGCTGACGACGGCGTCCGACGGCCGGCTGAAGCTCGCGTTCGCGAACCCGAGCGGGCAGAGCAATCCCGTCACGATTCACGCGCGGAGGACGACCGCGGTGTTTCCGCCGCGCAGCGATCCCGACATGTTCTTCGACGATGTCAAAACGTTGTACGACCTCGATGCGCCGGAGAGCGGCCGCGTCAAGGTGGAGCAGATCTACAGCGACTACCGGAAGGGCAGCGCGGCGAGACTGGACGCGCTCGCCTACATGGCGCTCCGCGACGTGGCGGTCATCGATCTCGACACGGCCAAAGCGCTGCCGGTATCGAAGGAGGGCACCGCCGCCCGCGCGACGCTCGACGTCCCGATCGTGGACGACAGGCAGAGCGCGCACCTGAAGCTCACCGGCACGCTCGCCGACGGCAGCTACTCGGCGTCGAACGGCGAGCTCGTGTTCGACCGGACGCTGCGCGGCCTGCGCAATACCGTGCTGCTGCCCGCGGGCTGGGATGTGTCGGCCGTGTCGCAGTCGGCGACGCTCGGGATTCTCGAGGGGCGCGCGTTCGTCGCGCTGATCAATCTCAACGCGGAGAACAGCTACAAGGTCACGATTCGCGCGCGCAAGCGAAGCTAGATGGCAAAGGCATTTCAGCCTTCCGGCGTTGCTGCCTCGAATTCCTGCCCTTCTGCCTCTCTGCCTTCCTGCCTTGCCACTGACGCGGTCGTCACCGGCCGCTTCGCTCGCTCGTCGACGTGCAGCTGGAAGATGTCCGGCCGCGCGTAGTGCCCGACGACGTCCAGATCGTACTTGCCGCGGACGATCTGCGCGCGGTCGATCTCGGCGACGAGGATCGCCTCGCCCTCGGTATTCGGGCCCGCGAGGAAATTGCCGAACGGATCGACGATGCAGCTGCCGCCGCGGCAGACGACGGTCTCCGGGTCGTCGCCGAAGGGCGTGCGGTAATTCGCTGGAAAGTCGCGGCGCCGGTTGAACTGGTTGCACGAGAGCACGAAGCAGCGCCCTTCCACCGCGATGTGGCGCATCGACGCGATCCAGGAGTCGCGCTGATCCGCCGTCGGCGCACAATACAGCTCGACGCCCTTCGCGTACATCGCCGCGCGCATCAGCGGCAGGTAGTTCTCCCAGCAGATCACCGCGCCGAGCCGGCCGTACGGCGTGTCGTACACGGGCATCGTCGATCCGTCGCCGAAGCCCCACACGAGCCGCTCGGACGCCGTCGGCATCACCTTGCGATGCTTGCCGAGATACCGTCCGTCGGGCGCGAAGAAGAGCACGCAGCAGTACAGCGTCCCGCCGTCGCGCTCGACCACGCCGACGACGAGATAGACGTCGTGGCTGCGCGCGGTGCGCGCGAGGCGATCGACGGCGGGCCCGGGGACGTCGACGCTGCTCTCCCAGTAGCGCCGGAAGTCCTCGCGGCCTTCGTCGGTGCGCCCGCCGACGTACGCGCCGAAGTCGAGCCCGCGCGGATACGCGGAGACGAACGCTTCGGGAAACAGCACGAGCCGCGCGCCATGGCGCGCCGCGTCGCCGGCGAGCGCGTGGACTTTGTCGAGCGTCCGCTCGCGGTCGAAGACGACCGGCGAGGCCTGCACCACGGCAACCGTGAATCGTTGCTCCATCGATGCTGATGATACGCTCGTCGACATGTTGATGCTCGGGCTCGCGCTTCTCCTCGGTTCGTTGGCTGCGCCCGCCGCGCCCTCCGACGGCGCGTGCGTCGTCGTCGCGGCGCTCGACGGCGGCGCGGAGAGAATCGTGGGCGGCGAGGAGTGCGAGCGGCGCACGCTGCCCGCGTCCACGTTCAAGGTCCCGCACGCCCTCATCGCGCTCGACGCCGGCGTCGTGACGCCGAAGACGGTGATGAAGTGGGACGGCAAGCCGCAGGACTTCAAGAGCTGGGAGCGCGATCAGACGCTCGACTCGGCGATCAAGTTGTCAGTGGTCTGGTTCTTCCAGCGCGCAGCCCGCGCGATCGGCCGCGAGCGCGAGCTCGAGCGCCTGCGCGCGTTCGAGTACGGCTCGCGCACGTTCAACGGCGCCGTCGATGCCTTCTGGCTGAACGGCGATCTCACGATCTCGCCGCGCGAGCAGGCCGCGTTCCTGAAGCGGATGTTCCGCTACGAGCTCCCGATCGATCGCCGGCATGTCGAGACGGTGAAGGCGGCGATGACGATGCCGCGGGGAAAGCTGTCGAACGCATCCGGCGTGCACGACTTCCCGCTGCGATGGCCCGACGCGGTCGCACGCCTGAAAACGGGCAACGGCACGGTGAACGGCGAGCGCGTGAGCTGGCTCGTCGGCGAGGTCGAGGCCGGCGGACGCGCGTACGTCTTCGCGAGCCGCGTCCGATCGTCCGCGCGCGCGCTCGAGACGACGGCAGGCGCGGACGTGGCGCTGCGCGTGCTGAACGACATGACGCCGTAGTTCGACGCCCTACACTCGAACCTCGAGCACCAACGCGGAGGGCGCGTCGAACTCGATCTCGAGCGAGCCGGACGCCCCGCGGATCACGCGCGGTTCGTCGCCATCCGCGGTGAAGGCCCGATCCTCGGTGGTGAGCACGACGTCGCACTTCGACCAGCGCGCCCCGTCGAGGAGCGGATCGAGCGACACGCGGCCGGCGCCGGCGAAGCGCGCGACGATCGCGAATGCGCCGCGGCGCAAGCCGACCGTCCGCTCGTCGAGCGCTTCGGCCGCCAGCAGGTCCGCATCCGCGCGATCCAGCCGCTCGCGGCGCAGCGCGATCAGCGCGCGATAGAGGCGCAGGACGCCGGCGTGCGCCGGCAACGACATCTCGTCCCACACGAGGCGGCTCGCGCCGAACGTCGCGGGATCCTGCGGATCGGGAATCAGGCTGCGCGCGCGTTCGTCTGCGAACGCCGAGAACTCGGAGAATTCGCTGCGCCGTCCTTCGGTGATCTGCCGGCCGATCTCCTCGGCGTGATCGGTGAAGAAGAGAAACGGCGACGTCGCGGCCCACTCCTGCCCCATGAAGAGCAGCGGCGTCTCGGGCGCGCAGAGGAGCAGCGCCGAGATCGCGCGGTAGACCCCGGGATCGATCGCGTGGTGCAGCCGATCGCCGAGCGCGCGGTTGCCGACCTGATCGTGGTTCTGCAGGCAGATGATCATCCGCCGCGGATCGACGCCCGTCGCGTCGGTGCCGCGCGGCTCGCCGGTCCGCACCGTCTTCTGCCCCGCGTAGAACCATCCCTGCCGGATCGTCGCCGCGAGATCGCGCGCGCTGCCGCTGAAGTCGGCGAAGTACGCTTCCGAGTCGCCCGCGACGGCGCGCCTGACCTGATGATGGAAGTCGTCGGCCCACACGCCGTCGAGGCCGTAGCCGCGCGGCCGCGGCTCGACGATCGCCGCGAGGTTGCGCTCGTCTTCCGCGATGAGAATCAGCCGCCGCTGCGACGCCGCGCGCACGCGATCGGAGAGCTCGCCGAGGAAATGCGTGGCGCTCTCGTCGACGAGCGTGTGCGTCGCGTCGAGCCTGAGGCCGTCCAGGTGGTACTCGGTGATCCAGTGCAGCGCGTTCTCGATCAGGAAGGCGCGCACCTGCTCGCTGCCGTCGCCGTCGAGGTTCACGCCGTGGCCCCACGGGCTGGCGTGCCGATCGGTGAAATACATCGGGCTGAACGCTGAGAGATACGCGCCGTCGGGCCCGACGTGGTTGTAGACGACGTCGAGCAGCACGGCGAGGCCGTGTCGATGCGCGGCGTCGACGAGCCGGCGCAGATCGTCCGGCTCGCCGTAGTGATGGGAGGGCGCGAACAGGTCGACGCCGTCGTAGCCCCAGTTGCGCGTGCCGGCGGCCTCGGCGATCGGCATCAGCTCGATCGCCGTCACGCCGAGCGACGCGAGATACTCGAGCCGCGATTGCACGCCCGCGAACGTGCCTTCAGGAGTGAACGCGCCGACGTGCAGCTCGTAGACGACGAGGTGCTCGCGCGCCGCGCCGCGCCACCCGTCGTCGGCCCACTCGAAGCGATGCGGATCGACGAACATCGACGGACCGTGGACGCCGTCGGGCTGAAAGCGCGACGCTGGATCCGGGTACTCACGATCGCCGTTCAACCGGAAAAAATAGCGCGCGCCGTGCGCGACGTCGGGTTCCCACGCGGTGAAGCAGCCGTTCGGCAGCCGTTCGAGGGCGCGCGTCACCGAATGCCCGGGATGCTTGAAAACCACGTCGACGCGGTCGGCTGCGGGCGCCCACACGGTGAACTGCGCGCCGCCCCTGGTGGGAACCGCGCCGAGCGTCGGCGTCCAGGTGGCGGTGGGTTCAATGGACGAGATCACAACGACCGGACGAGCACACAGCGTACCCGCTTGCGCTGCCAGCGGCGCCGTGAGTTGAGTTCAGAACGGATACGCCGCGCGTCCGCGTTCTGCCGCGCTGGAGGGAGCCGACGACTGCCGATTGCCCAATGCATCGAGCAGAATCGGCAGCAGCGCGTGCATGCGGCAGAGCGCGGGGCGCGCGGGTACGAGGCCCGTATGAAAACCGCGCGCCAGCAGGCGGTCGAGAACAGCCGGCCGGCTCGCGACGACGTGTACCGGCACGCTCCACGAGGCGCTCTCGCCGCTCACCGCCGCCGCCGGCTGATGGTCGCCGAGAATCACGAACACGATGTCGCGGCCCGCGTGCTTGCGCAGGTACCCGGCAAGCGTCTCGTAGGTGTACGCCACCGCGTCGACGTAGCCCGGCGCGAAGTGCGTCCAGTCGGGCTGCCGCGCATACGCGCGCACGACGTCGGGTCCGTCCCACGGGTGCGCATCGAAGATCCGGTTCCACGCCGGTTGATACGGCGGCGTCGGGCTGAACGGAAAATGCGTGCTGATCGTCGGGTAGAAGACGAAGAGGTTCGGCCGTGCCGCGCGGTCGACCTCGAGCGTATCGAATTTCGCGAGCGTGAACTGATCGGGAATCGCGAACCAGCCGAACTCGGGCCCGTGGTAGGCGAGCCGCGCGGCGCCGTAGACCTCGTCGAAGCCGTAAAAGCCGCCTTCCGGCCATCGCTGCCGCAGCCCCGGCATCAGCGCCACGGTCCGATACCCATGGCGCGCGAAATCGGTGACGACCGTGTCGCGATGCTCGGTCATCAAGCGCGCGTTCGTCTCCGGATCGCGCACCTCGACGCCGGACATGAGGCTGATGTGCGCGAGCCACGACGATCCGCCGAAAGTCGGCGAGTCGACGAACGTCGAGACCGCGCGCCGGCCGGTGTCGCGAACGGCGGCGTCGAGATCCGCGCGCGCGGAGACGAGGCGCGGCGCGATGTCCGCGCGCTCGAACGCAGACGCGCCGTACGCCTCGATGAAGACCAGGAACACGTCGGCGCCGCGCGCGAGCGCGAGATCGCCGTCCATCGGCGGGCTCGGCGCGAGCGTCTTCGACGCGCTCATCGCGCCGGCGACGAGCCGCGCCTGGCGCGCGTAGGTCGCCACGACCGGCGCCGCGAATTCAGGCACGGCCGGCGCGCGGTCGGTCGCCTGCTGCGCGGCGAACAGGAGAATCATCGCCGCGGCGGCGATCGCCGCCGCGACCCGCACCCGCCGATCCTTCATCGCGACAACCACGCGGCCGAGCGCCCATCGGACGATCGCGTACAGCGCGGCGACGACGATCGCCAGCGCGACGACGACGGCGATCGTGATCCACGCCGGCACCGTAGTCGTGATCATGGCGGCGACGTCGGGCATGTACCGGACGTCCCAGTACAAGTTGATGTCGCGTCCGTAGAGCGCCGGCGTCGTCACGTCGGCGTAATGGCCGATCACGAGCAGCAGCCAGACGACGGCGAGCAGACGCAGGACGCCGGTCGAAGCGGGACGATCGGAGCGCCGCCGCCACGCGGCGAGGATCAGGAGCACGGCGGCGAGCTCGACCGACAATTCGCCGCGCCAGGCGATCGCCGGCGTGGGCCAGACGTTGTGAAACGACAGCGACGCGTCGAGCAGCGCCAGCGCGGCAGCGAGCGCGCCCAGCGCTAGCGCGCCCGGCGCCACAGCCACAGCGTGTCGATGAGGAACGACCAGGCGAGCGCGGCGAGCGCACCCGCGGCGATCGCGGCGGCGATCGGCGGGGCGACGATGGGAACGAGCGCGATCGTGAGCGCGGCCACCTGCACGACGCAGATCGTCTGGCGCCGGCGGGTCGGCGGCAGCGGCGCCTGCATCCAGTGCCAGCGCGCGCCGGCGGCGACGAACGCGTAGCGCATCGCGCCCGAGGCGAGGACCCACGCGCCCGCCTTGCCGAACGTCCACGCGAGCGCCGACAGCGCGAGGATCAGCAGCGCGTCCACTTCCATGTCGAAGCGGGCGCCGAACTCGCTGGCGATCGCGTGCCGCCGCGCCAGCCACCCGTCGACGCCGTCGAGCATCGTCGCCACCAGGCTCGCGACGACCGCGCCCGCCGCCAGCGGCGGCAGCGGCGCCTCGCCGACGAGGCCGACGATCAGCGACACGGCCGCCGCGCGCATCGTCGTCACCTGGTTCGCGGGGCCGAAGCGCGCGAACGGATGATGCTGCTGCAGGAAGCCGAGCGACACGACCATCAACGCGGCGAACGCCGCCGATGCCTTTGCGGCGTAGAGCGCGCTCAGCGGCAGAGCGGCGCGCGCGGCCGAGGCGAGCGCGGCGACGGCCACGAGCGCGACGAGATGGGTGGCGACGGCGCTCGCGCGCAGGGGCGCGTCGGGCAGCCGCCAGGTCGTGGTTATCAAGGGTGTCGGTCCCTCCATTATATTGTCTGCGCATGCCGTGCGACGAGGCTCGCGCGTTCTGGATCGCCGCGCCCGGCCGAGGTGAGATCCGCGCCGAGCGGCTCGCGGCGCCGGCGGCGCATGAGGTCGAAGTGCGGGCGCTGTTCAGCGGGATCAGCCGCGGCACCGAGGCGCTGGTCTTCGAGGGGCGCGTGCCGGCGAGCGAACACGCGCGCATGCGCGCGCCGTTTCAGGCAGGCGTGTTTCCCGCGCCGGTGAAGTACGGCTACGCGAGCGTCGGCACGATCGCGCGCGGCCCTGCGGAGCTCGAGGGGCGGCGCGTCTTCGTGCTGTATCCGCATCAGACCTGCTACGTCGTGCCCGCTGCGGCGGCGCACGTCCTTCCCGACGGTGTTCCGCCGGCGCGCGCGGTGCTCGCGGCGAATCTCGAGACGGCCATCAACGGCGTGTGGGACGCCGGCATCGGCATCGGCGATCGCGTGACGGTCGTCGGCGCGGGCGCCGTCGGCAGCATGGCCGCATGGCTCGCGGCGCGCATCGCGGCGTGCGACGTCGAGCTCGTGGACGTCAACCCGTCGCGCGCGGGTGTGGCGCGCGCGCTCGGCGTCCGCTTCGCCGCGCCGGAGCAGGCGAGCGGCGATCGCGACGTCGTCATTCATGCGAGCGGATCCCCGGCCGGACTACAGCGAGCGCTCGAGATCGCCGCGTTCGAGGCGACGATCGTCGAGTTGAGCTGGTACGGCGATCGCCCGGTGACCGTGCCGCTCGGCGAAGCCTTTCACGCGCGGCGGCTGACGATCAGGTCGTCGCAGGTGGGCAGCGTCGCGCCGGCGCAGCGCGCGCGATGGGACGCGCATCGCCGCATGCGGCTCGCGCTCTCGCTGCTCGCCGATTCCGCGCTCGACGTGCTCATCACCGGCGAGAGCGGCTTCGACGATCTGCCGCAGGTGATGCCGCGGCTCGCCGCCGGCAGCGAGGCGATCGTTCACCGCGTGCGGTACGGGGGGATTGGGGCTTAGGGATTGGGGATTGGACTGAGGACAGGGGATTAGAGGGATTGGTGCTCGGGATTGGACAGTGTGACGGTCGTGATCCGACCAACCCCTAGTCCCTAATCCCCAATCCCCAATCCCCAATCTCCAAGCAGCTATGTATACCGTCTCGGTTCGCGATCACTTCATGATCGCGCACAGCTTCTCGGGCGACGCGTTCGGCCCGGCGCAGCGGCTGCACGGCGCGACCTACGTCGTCGATCTCGAGTTCCGCCGTCCCGATCTCGACGCGAACGGGATGGTCGTGGACATTGGCCGCGCCGGCGAGGCGCTGCGCGCCGTCCTCGCGGAGCTGAATTACCGCAACCTCGACGAGATGCCGGAGTTTCGCGGCCGGAACACGACGACCGAATTTCTGGCGCGCGTGGTGTTCGACCGCGTGGCGGCTGCCGTGACGCGCGGAGATCTCGGCGCCGAGGCGCGAGGCGTCGCGTCGATCTGCGTGACGCTCCACGAATCGCACGTCGCGCGCGCATCGTACGAATCAGCAGTGCCGTGACGCCACCGGCGCGCGCGCGCTCCGAGCTGTCGGTCGTCGTCCCCGGCGATCTCGAGACGCGAACCGGCGGCTACGCCTACGACCGCCGGATCATCGCAGGCCTGCGCGCCGCCGGCTGGAGGGTGTCGGTCCACAGCCTCGACACGAGCTTTCCGTTTCCGACGTCCGCCGCCCGCGCGCAGGCCGCGTCGACGCTCGAGGCGATGCCGGACGGCCGGCTCGTGCTCGCCGACGGCCTCGCGCTGGGCGCGCTGCCCGACGAAATCGCGCCGCACGCCGCGCGGCTCGCCGTCGTCGCGCTCGTCCACCATCCGCTCGCGCTCGAAACCGGCCTCGCGCCCGATCGCGCGGCGGCGCTCGAGGCGAGCGAGCGGCGCGCGCTCGCCTCGGCGCGGGCGGTCGTCGTGACGAGCCGCGCGACGGCGACGTCGCTCGCGCGGTACGGCGTGCCGCCGGATCGCGTCAGCATCGTCGAGCCCGGCACCGATCCGGCGCCCCTCGCGCGCTCGACGTTCGACGCCGATCGCCCGCGCGCGGACGACCTGACGCTGCTCTGCGTCGCGACGCTCACGCCGCGCAAGGGTCACGAGCTGCTCCTGGACGCGCTGGCGTCGGCGCCGCGGCGCTGGCGGCTCCGGTGCGCGGGGAGCACCGATCGCGACGAAGAGACGGCGGCGCGCGTCGCGGATCGGGTTCGCGCGCACGGCGTCGGCGACCGCGTCGAGCTGCTCGGCGATCTCGATGCGGCGCAGCTCGCGGTCGAGTACGACCGCGCGGATCTGTTCGTGCTCGCGACCTTTCACGAAGGCTACGGGATGGCCGTCGCAGAAGCGCTCGCGCGCGGGCTGCCGGTGATTGCGACGGCGACGGGCGCGATTGCGGATCTCGTCGGCCGCGACGCCGGCATCGTCGTGCCGCCGGGCGACGCCGCCGCCCTCGCGAGCGCGCTCGACGCCGCGCTCGGCGATCCCAGCCTGCGCGCGCGTTTCGCCGCCGGCGCGCGCCGCGTCCGCGCGCGGCTGCCGACCTGGGAGGACGCGGCGCTCGGCATGGCGGGCGCGCTCGAGCGCGCCCGCGAGCTCGCGCATGGGTGACTTCAGCGCCGAGTGGCTCGCGCTGCGCGAGCCGGCGGACCACGCGGCGCGATCCGCACGGCTGACGCGCGCGATCGCCGAACGCATCGCGCGCTCGACGCGAAGGCCGCGGATCGTGGATCTGGCCGCGGGCGCCGGATCGAACGTGCGGTATCTCGCGCCGTATCTGCCGCCGCGGCAGCAGTGGCGGCTCGTCGATCACGATGCCGCGCTGCTCGGCGCCGCGTCGCGGACGATCGTCCCTAACGTCGCCACGATCGCCGCCGATACGTTCGATCTCTCGACGCTCGACGCGCCGTCCGCGCACGAGCTGGTCGACGGCGCCTCGCTCGTGACCGCGTCCGCGCTGCTCGATCTGGTGTCGGATCGATTCGTCGGCCTCCTGAGCGCCGCGTGCCGCAGCGCCGGCGCCGCCGTGCTGTTTGCGCTGACCTACGACGGCCGGATTGCGTGCACGCCGGAGGATGCCGGCGACGCCGGCGTGCGCGATCTGGTGAACCGCCATCAGCGGCGCGACAAGGGATTCGGTCCCGCGCTCGGACCGGCGGCGGCGGACGAAACCGTGCGCCGGCTCGACGCGGCCGGCTTCGACGTCGATCGCGATCGCAGCGACTGGACGCTCGGCGCCGGCGAGGGCGCATTGCAACGCGCGTTGATCGACGGGTGGGCAGATGCCGCGGTCGAAATGGCCCCCGATCGCGCGGCGATCGTCGCCGCCTGGCGCGCGCGGCGCCTCGCGCGCCTCGACGAAGGGACGTCGGTCATCGTCGTCGGCCACGAGGATATCGCCGCGTGGCCGCGCAATTAGGAATTTGGAATTTGGAATGTGGGAAGCGTCAACCGTGATTAGATGACGCGCGTAATCGGCGGCGGCGGGGCGCGCCGATCCTCGTCGGCAGCGTCGGCGGTCAAGTCGCAGTCGAAGAGCACGTCGGCGCCCATGCGGTAGACGCGGTAGCGCGGCCGATGGCAGTCGCTCAGCGCGAGCCGCGGCGCCAGGCGGATCGCGGGCCGGCCGTCGCCGATGAGCAGCGGCGCGATCGCAATCTGCAGCCTGTCGAGCGCGTTCGCCTCGAGAAACATCGACACGGTGACGCCGCCGCCCTCGACGAAGATCCGGTGGCACCCGCGATCGCGCAGCGCCCGCTGGACCGCGGCGACGTCGAGGCGATCGCCTTCGTCGTCCACCGCCACGACCGACGCGCGGCCCAGGTGCGTCTCGCCCTCGCGCATCGCCGATTTCCCGCACACGTAGATCGTGTCCGCCGCCGCATCGTCGTTGAAGACGCGGTAGTGATCGGCCAGCCGCCGCGCCGGATCGAGCACGACGCGCACCGGGCTCGGCCCGCTCACGTGCCGCGTCGTCAGCTGCGGATCGTCGGCGGCGACCGTCCCCGCGCCGACGACCACGGCGTCGCAGAGCGCGCGCATGCGGTGCAGGTGCCTGATGTTCTCCTCGCCGGTCACGTACTGCGATTCGCCCGAGTGCGTCGCGATGAAGCCGTCGAGACTCTGGCCGAGATGGCCGACGGTGATCGGCCGCGCGATCGTGGCGCTGCAGATCGGCAGATACAGGTCGATGAGCGGGTGCCGCGGATCCTCGGCCGGCAGCGCGAGCGACCATCCGTCGCGCGGATGCCATCTGATCACCGCGTCGCGATCGCCGTCGGCGACACGCCGCAGCGCGCCGGCGTCGCCGAGCGCGTAGGCGGACGGCGCGGACGATTCCGTGAGGCGATCGGCGTGCGCCGCGGCGGCGAGCACGACCTGCCAGGCCTGATCGACCGTGGTCTCCGTGGTGACGCGCTCCAAAGCTCCACGATCGTATTACAGTTGCTCGTCATGAACCCGAACTGGCAACGCGCCAACATCCAGGCCGCCGCGAGCTTCCTGCGCGAGGTCATCGCGAAGGGCGGCGACGCGCGCGCGAAGCTGGTGTACGAAGGGCTCCTCGACGTGCTCGACCCCGCGCGCCGCACCGCGCGGCTCCAGCGCGAGCGCGCGGCCGTCGCGGCGACGGTGCCGGTGCCGCCCGCGCGCGAGCGGCGCGCGACACACGAGCGCCGCAGCGGCGATCGGCGCAAGGCCGATATCGGCAACCCGACCGGCACGGAGCGGCGGCAACGCCAGCGGCGCAGCGGACGAGATCGGCGTCACGGGCCGGGCCGCTGAGTCAGATGGACGCGGCGATGCCTTTGAGACGGAGCAGCGCCCGCAGCTGCAGGTAGACGATCTCGGGCGAGCAGGGTTTCATCAGATAGGCGTCGCAGCCGGCCTGGAACGCTTTATCGCGCGCGTTGGAGAGCGCCGACACGACCACGACCGCGATGTGCGCCGTCGCGCTCGACTCGCGAATCTGCTCGAGCACGGTCCAGCCGTCGACTCTCGGCATCGCGAGGTCGAGCAGGATCACATCCGGCGTCAGCTCCAGCGCCTTGTTCAGGCCCGCTCGACCGTCCTGCGCCGTGAAGACGTTCCACCCTTTCGATCGCAGGTAGTCGGCGTAGAACCGGCGCGCGTCGAGATCGTCCTCGATCACGATCACGGCCGGCGCATCCGTGGGACGACGCTTCGATAGCGGCATGGTGTGGCGCGCGTTACGTATTCGAGCTGCCGGAGACGAACTGTTGCAACGTAATTGCCAGCATATATTACTGTTCGGTCCCTGTCGCCGCGCCGTGCGGCGCGGCCTCGCGGCGGCTATCCGAGTACAATCGGTGGCTGGTTTTCGAAGGAGTGCGATCCATGGTGCCGGGAATCAAACAGCGGCTGCTCTCGAGCGTGTGTGCAGCGGCGTGCGCAGTTCTCGTCGTGGGCGTCGGTCTCACCGCGCAGCAGCCGCCGCCGGCGCCGCGGCCGACCGATCAGCCCGCTCAGCCGCCGGCCGAAGCCGGCCGCGGCGGGCAGCGCGGGGAGCGCGGCGCGCCGCCGGCGGGACAGCAGCCGGCCCCGCCGCCGGCCAAACCGCTGATTCCAGTGGCGACAAACAGCGTCAACGCACACCCTGACGCGTATTACGGACAGGGCGTCACGATCACCGCTGCGGTCGAGCAGATTCTGTCGAAGTCGGCGTTCGCCGTCGACCAGCGCCGCGTGGCGGGCGCGCCGGCGCCGCAGAAGCCGACCGACGTGCTCGTGCTCGTGCCGACGCTGCAGTCGCCGGTCGATCCGAAGAGTTACGTGACCGTGATGGGCGAGCTCGTCAAATTCGATCCCGAGGAGATCGCGAAGAAGGCGAAGGATTACAAGATCGATCTGCCGCCTGACGCCGTCGCGAAGTACACGGGCCGGCCGGCGTTGATCGCGACGTCGGTCATCACCGACAAGTTCGTCGATCTCGCCAAGCGGCTGCCGCCGCCGATGACCGCCGACGAAGAGGCGCTCAGCAAGGTGATGAAGCCGCTGCCGCCCGCGCTCGCCGCGCTGCGCGCCGCCGTCGACGGCTCGAAGGCGGAGGACGCGACGAAGAACGCGGCGGTGCTCAAGCAGGGCTTCACCGACATCGAGGCGTTCTGGAAGCCGAAGAAGGCCGACGCGGCGCAGTGGGCGCACGAGGCGCGCGTGAAAGTGGAAGGCATTCAGGCCGCAATCGCCGCCGGCAAATGGGACGACGCGAAGGCCGCCGTGCCCGCCGTGCAGCAGGTATGCGGCACCTGCCACAACACGTACCGCGAGCGGTTCGACGACGGATCGTTCCGCATCAAAACCGCCGCCAAGCCGGGGATGTAACTGTCGTTATTCGGCGCGCAGCGCCTGGACGACGTCGACGCGTGCTGCGCGCGCGGCCGGCAGCAGCGAGCCGACGACGGCCGCGGCGAGCAGCACGCCGGCTGACACCGCGATCGGCACGGCGCCCGGCAGCTGCACCTGCTGCACGTAACTGCTGACGACGCGCGCGAGCGCGAAGCCGCCGGCGGCGCCCGCCACCACGCCGAGCGCCGACATCACGAGGCCCTCTCTCAAGACGCGCGCGAGAATCGATCGCGGGTGCGATCCGACCGCGAGGCGGATGCCGAACTCGCGCGTCCGGCCGCTCACCGAGAACGCGAGCACGCCGGCGACGCCGACGATCGAGATCGCGAGCGCGACGGCGGCGAACCCGCCGAAGACGATCGCGTTCAGCCGATCCGGCGCGAGCACGTCGGCGCGCACGTCCTCGAGCGTCGCCGCGCGCTCCACCGGCTGCTCGGCGGAGAGGTCGCGCACGAGCCGCGTGATCGTCGGCACGAGCGCGTACGGGTCGGTCTTCGTGTGCACGAACAGCCGTCCGCCGCCGAGCTCCTGCTCGAACGGCGCATAGATCGTCCTCGCCGGCCGCGGATCGATCCGCTCGTCGTCGATGTCGGGCACGACGCCGACGATCCTGCGCGGCTCGGTGCTGACGCCGATGAACCTCATGAGGCCGTCGGTCCACATCAGGTGCCGGTTCAGCGGATTCTCGCCGGGGAACAGCTCGTTCGCGATGCTCGCGCTGATGATCACGACGCGCTCGCCGCCGTTGCGGTCCTCGCTGGTGAAGTCGCGGCCGTCGAGCAGTGGAATGCCGAGCGCCGCGAAGAACCCCGGCGACACCGACCGGGAGCGCGCGCGGGGATCCTCGACGCCGTTTTCGCGCGTCCTCCCTTCGACGGAGAACTGGAGGCCGTCGCCGCCGCCGCCCGTATCCCGCCACGGCACCGTGCTGCCGAACGCGACGCGCTCCACGCCCGGCACGTCGCTGACCCGCCGCTGCACCTCGCGGTAGAAGGTCCGAATCTGCTCCGGCGTCTTGCCGAACGACATCACCGGAACGTTCACCGCGAGCACGCGCTGCGTCTCGAAGCCGGGGCGCGCCGCCTGCAGCGCGATCAGCGTTCTGACGACCATGCCCGCGCCCGCGAGCAGCAGGAAGGACGCGGCGATTTGCGTGACGGCGAACGCGCGGAGCCGCCGGTTCGTCGCGCCGGTGATGCGCAGCCCGCCGCTCGAGAGCGCGAAGCCGTGCGTCGCGTCGGCCGACGGCAGGCGCGGCACGAACGCGAGGAGGACCGCGGCGGCGATCGCGAGGCCGACGCCGACCCACAACAGGCTCGCATCGAGCGTCAGATCGAGCGCGCGGACCGAGAAGCGCGATGCATACCGCGCGAGCACCGAGACCATCGGCTGCGCGATCGCGACGCCGAGCACGGCGCCGCTGCCGCAGAGGATCAGGCTCTCGGCGAGGAGCGTGCGCCGCAGCGTCCCCGTGCCCGCGCCGAGCGCGGCGCGCACGGCGAGCTCCGATTCGCGGCGGACGCTGCGCGCGAGGATCAGGTTGGCGACGTTCGAGCAGGCGATCACGAAGATGAGCGCGGACGCCGCGAGCAGCACCCACAGGACCGTGCGCGCCCGCGCCGTAATCTGATCGCGCAGGCGGACCGCCTCGATTCTGAAGTCCGCCTTCTTGGGATACGCCTCCGGGTGCTCCGCGAGAATGCCGCCGTGGATCGCACGCAGCTCGGCGCGCGCCGAGTCCAGCGTGGCGCCCGGCGCGAGGCGTCCGAACAGCTGCGTCATCCGATGCTCGCGCCCGGTGACCATCGTCGCCGAGAGGTGATGCGGGCTCGTGACGATGTTCGCGATCACCTCGGTCTCCGCCGGGTACGGCACCGATGGTTCGAGCACGCCGACGACCGTCGCCGACCGCGTGCCGAGACGGACCGTCTTGCCGAGGACGTCGGGATCGGAGCGCAGCGCCGTCGTCCAGAAGCGGTAGGTGAGGACCGCCGCGCCCGCGGCGCTCGGCCCGTCGTCCTTGGCGTTGAGCAGGCGGCCGAGGACGGGACGGAGGCCCATCACGTCGAAATACGAGCCGTCGACGACGCCGGCGCGAACGACGCGCGGCTCGCCAAGGCCGACCATCGTGAAGCCGATCGTCGAGAACTCGCCGAGCGCGGCCACGCTCCGGACGCGCGCGCGGAAATCGGTGATCTCGGGGACCGAGAACGCGGTGTTCTCGACGCCGTTGCCCGGCGCGCTTTGCTGGATGTAGATCAGGCGGCTCTCGTCGCGGTTCACGAGCGGCCGCAGCAGCACACCGCGCACGATGCTGAAGATCGACGCGTTCGCGCCGATGCCGAGCGCGAGCGTCAGGATGACGGTGATCGACAGACCCTTGGCGCGCGCGAGCGACCGCAGGGCGAACTTCAGATCGGTGAGCAGCGTCATGTGCCGTCCTGTGAGGGCTGGAGGCGCTCATTGTGCCGCCTGCTCGCGTGCCTTCGCAAGGGAAAGTCACCGTTCAGCGCGCGGCGATCGCCGAGCCCCAAGAAATTGGTTTCGCTCGTGCGAGTCACTGTCCAAACGTCCCAGAATTCGGAAATCTCCGCAGCTCCACTTGACATTCAAGTGAAGCCTGTGAGAGCGTGGCGGTCGTGGACCGCATCGAAATCCTCCAGGGCACGCTCGATCTGATCGTCCTGCGCGCGCTCGCGACGATGGGGCCGCAGCACGCCTACGGGCTGGCCGCGCGGCTCGAGCAGGTCGCGGAGCATCCGCTGCTGCTCAATCAGGGGACGCTCTACCCCGCGCTCGTGCGCCTCGAGCAGAACGGCTGGATCAAGGGCAGCTGGCAGAAGACCGAGAACAATCGCGACGCGAAGTACTACGCGATCACCAGAGCCGGCGCGCGCGCGCTGGAGAAGCAGACCGATCGCTGGCACCGCATCGCCGGCCTCGTGAACAAGCTCCTCGTCGACGAGCGCTGAGGCGGATACGCATGTGAGACGCTTTCTCGCCTTCGCGTGGCTCGACGATCTTGGCCGCGACCTGCGCTATGCGCTCCGCACGCTTCGACGCGCGCCCGGCTTCACGCTCGTCGTCGTGGTGACGCTCGCGCTCGGCATCGGCGCCAACACCGCGATCTTCTCCGTCGTGCACAGCGTGCTCATCCGTCCGCTGCCGTACAAGGACTCCGCGCGCCTCGTCCGCGTCTGGGAGAACGTGCCCGGCGCGGAGATCGGCAGCGGCAGGGGCCCGAACCGCCGGTACGCCGCGATGGACGTGAACGATCTCCTCGCCGTGTCGGCGCGGTCGCGGACGATCGCGAACCTCGCCTCCTTCGGCCTCGTCCGCCTGACGACGACGATCGACGGCGACGCGACGCGCATGGACGGCTTCAGCGTGTCGGCCGGGTTCTTCCCGATGATCGGCGTGGCGCCGCTCATCGGCCGGACGTTCGCGCCCGAAGACTCGACGCCCGGGCACGAGCGCGTCCTCGTGCTCGGCTACGACGCGTGGCAGCGGTTCGGCGGCGACGCTCGCGTGCTCGGCCGCGGCGTCACCTTCGACGGCGGCCTGATGAGCGTGTTCGGCGGCGGCGTCGTGCCCGACGCGCCGTACACCGTTGTCGGCGTCATGCCGCAAGGGTTCCGGTTTCCGTACGACAACGCGCAGTTCTGGGTGCCGCGCGTGACGGCGAGATCGCCGGACGGTCGCGCCATCCGCCGCGAAACGGTGGCGCGGCTCGCCGACGGCGCCACGCCGGCGGCGGCGGCCGGCGAGATGGACGCGATTCGGCGCGACGTGCATGGCGCGCCGCCGTCCACGTCGATCGTCGGCGGCCGTCCGCGGTACGAGTTGATTCCGGTGCAGGACGAGCTGACCGGCCCCGTGAGGCCGGCGCTCCTCGTCCTGACGGCCGCCGTCGGGCTCGTGCTGCTGATCGCGTGCGTGAACGTTGCGAACCTGCTGCTGGCGAGGACGGCATCGCGGCAGCGCGAGATCGCGGTGCGCGCCGCGATTGGCGCGAGCGCGGGCCGGCTCGTTCGACAGCTGATCACGGAGAGCCTGCTGCTCGCGGGCCTCGGCGGCGCGCTCGGCGCGGCGCTCGCGATCGCCGGCGTCCGCGGATTCCGTCTGCTCGCGACGACGCTCGGGCGATCGGATCTCGGCCTGGCATCCGTGTTTCCGCGTCTGTCCGAGGTCGCGGTCGATGCCGCCGCGCTCCGCTACGCGCTCGCGATCTCGCTCGCGACCGGCATCGTCTTCGGGCTGGCGCCTGCGTTGCGCCACTCGCGGCCGCGGCAGGCCAACCTGCTGCGCGATCTCGCCGCGTCGCCGCGATCGACGATCGGCAGCAGCCTCGTCGTCGTCGAGATTGCGCTCGCGACGGTCCTGCTCGTCGGCGCCGGCCTGCTGATCAACAGCTTCATCAAGCTCGCCACCGTCGATCCCGGCTTCCAGCCCGCGCAGGTGGTGACGTTCCAGATCGAGCAGTCGACGAGCCGGCGGCAGGAGGAGCAGCGCGACTTCGCCGAGGCGTTCGTCGCCCGTCTGCGCGCGATGCCGGACGTGCAGTCGGCGGCCTACGCGCGTCAGCTCCCGATGGTGCAGCTGCAGGATTCGCTCACGATCACCACGCGCCGCGACGGAATCGAGCAGCTGCGCAGCGACGAGCCGAGAGACGTCCGCTTCGTCAGCCGCGACTACCTGAAGACGCTCGGCATCCGCGTGCTCTCGGGCCGCGGCTTCAGCGACGACGACGCCGCCGGCCGGCCGGGCGTCGTGGTGATCAACGACGCGCTGGCGCGTACGGCGTTCGCCGGCGAGACCGCGATCGGGCAAACGCTGCTGTTCGGCCCGCCGGCCCATCGCATGCCGCTCGAGATCGTCGGCATCGTCGGCAACGTGCGGCAGTTCGGGCTCGATCGCGCGCCCGAGCCGCAGTACTTCATGGACATTCGGCAGGTGCCGACCGATCCGGCGTTCCGGCCGCCGCCGCTGTTTCCGGTCGGCGTGTATTACGCCGCGCGCACGACGGCGCCCGTGGGCCGCGTCACGTCCGACATTCGCGCCATCGCCCGCCAGCTCGATCCGCACGCGACGCTCACCGACGTCGCGACGATGGAGCAGATCGTGTCGAACTCGATCACGCGGCCGCGAATGTACGCGGTCCTCGTCGGCGTCTTCGCGGCCGTGGCGCTGGCGCTCGCCGTGATCGGGCTGTACGGCGTGATGGCGTACGCCGTCGCGCAGCGCACGCGCGAGATCGGGGTGCGAGTGGCGCTCGGCGCTGGGCGGCGCGACGTGATGCGGCTCGTGCTGCGCCGCAGTGTGCTGCTCACCGCGGCCGGCATCGCGCTCGGCGTCGCCGGCGCCGCGGGGCTGACGCGCTACCTCGAGTCGATGCTGTTCGGCCTTCGTCCGCTCGATGCGGCGACGTTCGCGGGTGTCGCCGCCGTGTTTGCCGCGATCGCGATGCTCGCGTCCTACGTGCCCGCGCGGCGCGCGGCGAGCGTCGATCCGCTCGTCGCGCTGCGGGAGGAATGAGATGCGCCGCTTCTTCATGCGCCTCGCCGACGTCTTTCGCTCGGGCCGGCGTGGGCGAGATCTGACGCGCGAGCTCGACGCGCATCTGCAGCTGCTCGAAGACGATTTCGTGCGGCGGGGGCGCGCCGTCGAGCAGGCGCGCGCCGAGGCGCGGCGCGCGCTCGGCAGCGCGGCGCTCGCGGCGGATCTCCACCGCGACGCGCGCTCGTTTGCGTGGATCGACGACGCGCAGCGCGACGTGCGCTACGCGATCCGCACGCTGCGGCGATCGCCGGCGTTCACGGCGGTCGCCGTCGCGACGCTCGCGCTCGGCATCGGCGCGAGCACCGCCATCTTCACGCTGATCGATCGCGTGCTGCTGCAGCCGCTGCCGGTGCGCGACGCCGGCGATCTCGTGCTGCTCGGCGATGCCAGGGGTTCGGGAACCGCCGTCGGCGACCAGGGCGGCTCCTTCACGCTGTTTTCCTACGATCTGTATCGTCACATCGGCGCCGCCGGCGCGCTCGATCGACTGTGCGCGGTTCAGAGCTCGAAGTCCCGCGCGAGCATCCGATCGGGCGGTGGGGTGTCCGAGCCCGCGTGGACGAAGCTCGTCTCCGGCAACTACTTCGACGTGCTCGGGACGCAGCCGGCGCTCGGCCGCCTGCTCCGCCCCTCCGACGATGCGGCGGGCGCGCCGCATGTGGCCGTCGTCAGCTTCCAGTACTTCAGGGAGCGGATGCATGCCGATCCATCGGCGGTCGGATCGGTCGTGCACGTCAATCGCGTTCCGGTGACGATTGTCGGCGTCGCGGCGCCCGAGTTCTACGGCGAGACGCTCGAAGCCGATTCGCCCGGCTTCTGGATTCCGATCGCTGCCGATCGTGAGCTGAACGGCGCGGCAGCGCTCGTCGACGCGCCCGATCGGCACTGGCTGTATCTCATCGGCCGCGTCGCGCCGGGGACGACGGTTGCCGACGCGCAGGCGCGGGTGTCCGGGGCGCTGCGCGAGTGGCTCCGATGGCGCGAGGGTGCCGTGCTGTCGCCGAAGGACGAGGCCGAGATCGCGCGAACGCACGTCGAGTTCACGCCGGCAGGACGCGGCGTCGCGCGCACGCAGCGGACCTACGGGTTCGTGCTGCGGCTGCTGTTCGCGATCTCCGCGACGGTCCTCGTGATCGCCTGCGCGAACATCGCGGGCCTGCTGCTCGCGCGCGGCGCGGCGCGGGAACGCGACCGATCGATCCGCCTCGCGCTCGGCGCGAGCCGCGGGCGGCTCGTCCGTCAGTCGCTGACCGAGAGCCTGACCCTCGCGCTCGCGGGCGGCGCGCTCGGCGTCATCGTCGCGCCCGCATCGGCCGCCACGCTGGTGGCCCTCGCGTTCCGCGGCAGCGACGTGCTGCCCGTCGCGACGACGCTCGACGCGCGCGTGCTGGGCTTCGCGTTCGCCGCATCCGGCGCCGCCGCGCTCCTGTTCGGCATCCTGCCGGCGATCCGCGGCGGCGCCGAGGCGCCAACGCGGCCGCGCCGCCTCGCGTGGGCGAACGCGCTCGTCGTCGGGCAGGTCGCGCTCTCGGTCGTGGTGCTTGCGGCGGCCGGCGCGTTGACGCGCAGCCTGATCAATCTCGCGCGGCAGCAGTTCGGCTTCACGACCGATCGCGTGCTCGTCGCGACGATCGATCCCGCGCGCGCGGGCTACGGCCAGGCGCGTCTCGGCGCGCTCTACAACCAGATCACCGCGCGGCTCACGTCGCTGCCGGGTGTCAGCGCCGCGGCGCTGTCCTATTACAGCCCCTTCAACGAGTGCTGCTGGTCCTTCACGATCAGCGTCGCCGGCGTGCGTGGACCGTACGACGGGCGGTCGGCGATGCTGAACCGCGTGTCGCCTGCCTACTTCACAGCGCTCGGGACGCGGCTCCTGCGCGGACGCATCTTCGACGAGCGCGACACGCCGACGTCCGCGCACGTGGCCGTCGTCAACGACGCCTTCGTTCAGAAGTACCTCGCGGGCACCAACCCGATCGGCCGCCGGTTCGGCATCGGCGGCGACAGGCGGCGCGGCGATCTCGAGATCGTCGGCGTCGTCGAGAACGCGAAGTACGACAGCCCGCGCGATCGCGACGAGGCGATGGCGTTCATGCCGCTGCTCCAGCCTGCGCGTCCGCACGCGGACGATCCGGACGGCGGCGAGTCGCAGTTCGCCCGCGCCATCGAGGTGCGAGCCGCGTCGGATCCAGCGGCGGTGGCGGCGGGCGTGCGGCAGGCGCTCGCGGCGATCGATCCGGATCTCGCGGTGCTGCGCCTCGACACGATGACGGCGGACGTGGACCGGGCGTTGGCGAGGGAGAACGTCGTCGCGGTCCTCGCGTCGTCGTTCGGCGTGCTCGCGCTCGTCGTCACCTGCGTCGGCCTGTACGGGTTGACGGCGTACCGCGTGGAGCGGCGCACGCGGGAGATTGGCATTCGCGTCGCGCTCGGCGCGCGCCGCGGCACGATGATGGCGATGGTCGTCCGCGGCGTGCTGCTGCACGGCGCGGTGGGGCTCGCGATCGGGATTCCCGCGGCGTTGCTCGCCATCCGCGCGATCGCGAGCGTCCTCTACGGCGTGAGCCCCGCCGATCCGCGTGATGCGGCGCTCGCGGGCGCCGTCCTTCTCGTCTGCATGGCCGTTGCCGGCTACCCGCCGGCGCGGCGGGCGAGCCGCGTCGATCCGATCGACGCGCTGCGGGAAGAATGAGGCGGAGCCGACCATGGCGCCATTCACGCGTCTCCTTCGCAAGCTCGCCAACGTCGTCCGCCGGCGGTCGGCGGACGCCGACGCGTCGCGCGAGATCGCCGCGCACCTGCAGCTGCTGCAGGACGAGTTCGTGCGACGCGGCCTCTCGGCCGCCGACGCCCGCCTCGAAGCGCACCGCGCGCTCGGCAGCGCCGCGCTCGCGGCGGATCTGCACCGCGACGCGCGGTCGTTCGTCTGGCTCGACGATCTGCGGTGGGATCTCGGTTACGCCGCGCGGCTGCTGCGGCGCAATCCGATCTTCACGCTGACGGCTGCGCTGTCGCTCGCAATCGGCATCGGCGCGAACACGGCGATCTTCACCGTCGCGAACGCGCTGCTCTTCCGTCCGCCTCCAGCCGTCGCCGAGCCCGATCGTCTCGTGGACATCGGGCGCAGCGTGCACCGCGGCAACGCGTTCAACCCCGGGTCATATCCCGACTACCTCGATCTCCGCGAGCGGACGACGACGCTCGACGGCGTCTACGCGTCGACGATGTTTCCGGCGGGGATGAGCTTTGCCGCCGAGGCCGACGCCGCGATGGAGCGCGTCTTCGCGATGCCGGTGAGCGTCAACTACTTCGCCGTCCTCGGCGTCGCGCCGGCGGCGGGGCGGTTGTTCGGCGCGGCCGACAGCGAGGTGCCCGGCGCGAGCCCGATCGCAGTGCTGAGCCACAGATTCTGGGTGCGCCGGTTCAACGCCGATTCACATGTCGTCGGGCGCAGCGTGCGCGTCGACGGGCGTCCATTCACGATCGCCGGCGTCGCGCCCGAGGGCTTTCAGGGCACCGGCCTGCGCGCGAGCGACATCTGGATTCCGATCACGATGTACGCGCCGGCGCGCGGGACGTCGATTCTCACGAATCGCGCGGCGTCGGTGATCATCATGGGCGGACGGCTGCGGCGCGGCGTCGGCATCGGCGCCGCCGCGGCGGAGGTGGAGACGATCGGCGCGGCGCTCGAACGCGAGCACCCGGACGAAGACGGCGGCAAGGGCCTGCGGCTGCTCAGCGCGTCGCCGGTGCAGGGCAATCGCGCGGCGATCGCCGTGTTCCTCGCGCTGCTGACGGCGATTGTGTCGACCGTGCTGGTCGTCGCGTGCGCGAACCTGGCCGGCGTCCTGCTTGCGCGCGCGACGGCGCGCCGTCGCGAGATCGCCGTGCGCCTCGCGATCGGCGCGGGGCGATCGCGGCTCGTGCGGCAGCTCGTGACGGAGACGCTGCTGCTCGTCGCGATCGGCGGCGCCGCCGGCCTTGCCGTGGCGCGCGTGACGACGTCGATCGTGGCCGCGTCGCTGCCGGCGCTGCCGTTTCCGATTGACATCGACCTCGCGCTCGACGCGCGCGTCGTCGGCTTCACGACGGGCCTGTCGCTCGCGGCGGCGCTGCTGTGTGGCCTCGTGCCCGCCCTGCAGGCGTCGAAGATCGACACGGTCGCGGGACTGCGGGATGACAGCGCGGGCGCGGGGCCGAAGCCGAGGCTGCGCCGCGCGTTTCTCGTCGCCCAGATCGCGTTCAGCATCGTGCTCGTCGTCATCGGCGGCCTCTTCGCGCGCGCCCTGCAGCGCGTCGGGTCGAGCAATCCGGGGTTCGATCCGTCGGGCGTCGAAGTGGCGCAGCTCGATCTCTCCGTCGCGGGATACACCGATGCCACCGCGCCGCTCGTGGCGCGCGACCTCGTCGAGCGCGTGCGGCGGCTGCCGAGCGTCGAGAGCGCGACGATTGCGTCCGGCCTGCCGAGCGGCTTCGAGCGCTTCAGCCTCGCGGCGATTCACGCGCCGGGCGACGTCGATCCGAACGGCCGCGCGATCTTCTCCGCCGACTGGAACATCGTCGAGCCCGGCTACTTCTCGACGATGCGGATCGCGGTTTTGTCCGGCCGCGACTTCACGGCGGCCGATCGCGCGGGCAGTCCGCCGGTGGTGATCGTCGGCGCGGGCGCCGCGCGCAAGCTGTTTCCGGAAGGCGACGCGGTCGGCGGGACGGTCGTCCAACAGCAGATGGGCCGCCCGGAGGCGACGGCGTCGCCGCCCAAGCCGCTGCTCGTCGTCGGCGTGGCGGCGGATCCGACCTACGGCACGCTCGTCGACGGCATGACGGGCCTCTTCGTCTACGTGCCGCTGCAGCAGCAGTACCGCGCCGGGTGGACGAACCTCGTCGTGCGGACGCGGATCGATTCGGCGGCGCACGACATCCGCGCCGCCGTCCGATCGGTGGACGCGAACGTGCTCGTCGGCGCCGCGCGGCCGGCACGGGACATCACGTCGCTCGGGCTGCTGCCGCAGCGGATCGCGTCGTCGGTGGCCGGCGGTCTCGGCGTCTTCGGGCTGCTGCTCGCGGCGGTGGGAATCTACGGCGTCACGGCGTACGCCGTCGCGCGTCGCATGCGCGAGTTCGGCGTGCGCATCGCGCTCGGCGCGACGCGCGGCGACATCGTCCGCCTCGTGCTGCGCGAGGGGATGGCCCTGACGATCGCGGGATCGATCGCGGGTCTTGCGCTCGCATCCGGCGCTGCGCGCCTCGTCGCGTCGCTGCTGTTCGGGCTCGAGCCGATCGATCCGCTGACGTTCGCCGGCGCCGCGGCGCTCTTCGCGGTCGTCGGTCTCGCGGCGTGCTACGTGCCCGCGCGGCGCGCGACGACGATCGATGCGATGGAGGCGCTGCGGTCGGAATGAGCGACGGCTACGCCGATTTCAGTTGTTTGAGCGACGCGCTTCCGCCCGTCGCTCGGGCTGGCGCCCTGAAGGCCGGCGCCGCTACGGCGCTCTGACGGGGACGCGCGAGGCCGGAATCACGAAGACACGAAGAAACACGAAGCACACGAGGCAGGCCAGAAGGCCTGCGCTACCAGAAACGCGCGCCACCGATCTGAAAAGTGCGCTAGGGCGCGACGACCTTCAGGGTCACCGTCTGCGCGCCGGTCTCGCCGAGCGTGACGCGCTGCGCGTAGCGCCGGATCGAGTCGAGGTACTCCGGGTCGTTCCACATCCCGTCCTCGACGTACTCGACGGCGACTGCGAAATACTCTCCGGGGGGCAGCGCGCGGATCTGCGCTTTTCCGTCCTCGTCGGGCCGCGCCGATCGCAGCCACCGCGAGTCCTCGATCCACTTGTCCGCATCCACAGGAAACACGATCAGCGTGCCGTCGGCGAACGGCGCGCCGTTGCCGTCGACGAGCTGCGCGGCCACGCTGTTGACCGACGCGCTGACGAGAACCTGCACGTTCGACAGCGTCTCGCCGTTTCGCGCCTCGACGGCGGCATCGGTGATGTCCCGCCCGTCGGACACGATCGACTTCAGCACGAGCGTGTCCGGCAGATCGACATGAAGACGCGCCGGGCCGAAGAGCCCGCTCACGAGAAACGTCCAGTCGTCCTTCACGCGACCGCTATCGGCGTTGCCGCCCGGCCCTCTGGGCGGACCGCCGAGATCCGGATTCGACGGCTTCGCCGTGATCCTGACGCGGTCGCGCGCGACCGCCGGCACGGCGCCCGTTTCGGTCGAGATCTGTCCCGATGCCGACCATCCCGACGACGTCTGGATGGCGATCGTGTCGATGTCCGTGTCGTTGGCGATGATAAGAACGCTCGCCGACTCCTTCACGATCGCGCCGCCGATATCGCTCGACGCCTCGACGTTCAGCGTGTACTCGCCTGGCGTGATATTGGGGATCTTGAACGTGCCGTCGGCGGCGATTGCCGTGCCGAAGGCGGACATCATCATCATTCCGCCGGGGGCGCGCATCGATTGCGTGAGTACTACCTCGCGCCCGGCGAGCGGCCGCCCCTGCGAATCGAACGCCGTGCCCGACGCGGTGATCGCGCGGCCGGGCACCAGCGAGAAATCGATGTTGACCGCCTCCTGGCCGACGGCCAGCGGAATTTGCCGCGCGTTCGCCACGACGGTCGTGCCGGGAAAGTACGTCGTCGCGTAGCCCATCACGACTTCGACGTCTTTCTCGGTCGTTGTCCACGTCTCGCGCGTCTCCGCGCGGACAATGTAGCTGCCCGGCGTGAGCCCGACGATCCGGTACTGTCCGGCGTCGTCGGTCTGCATCGGGATCGCGCCTCGCACCGGCACGAGCCGGCGGCGCCCCTCGAAGAACACCCGGCGCATCGCCATCATCCGCACGCCCGAGATCGGATCGCCCGTTTCGTCGTACACGCGTCCGCTGATGACGCCGACGCGCGGCAGCGTGAAGTCGACGTTCTCGATGAGCTGACGATCGGCCACCTGCAGCGTCTTGCCGCTCTCGAACGGACGGCGTTGTCCGTATCGAAGCTGCACGTAGCCGCTGCGCGTTACGGTGAGGGTGTAGCGGCCGGCAGGGAGGTCCTTGATCTCGTAGCGCCCGTCGGCGTTCGTGCTCGCGGTCTTGCCGTTGCCTCCGAGCTCGGGCGCCGACACCGAGATGCGCGCCCGGCGCAGCGCCTTGCCGGTGTCGGCGGCAAACACGCGGCCGCGAATCACCGCCGCCCCGGTCTGCGCCGGACGCGCATCGCGCGGCGGCATCGCGGCCGGCGGCTGCGCGCGCGCAGCAGCCGGCAACGACACCCACACGACGACAACCGTGCAGACGAGGCCCCGCACGTCGGTTCGGACGCGCCTACTGGCTCGACGGCCGCCCCGCGCCGGGCAGGCTGAACGCGACGTACTCGCCCGAATACACGCCGCCGCCGATCGCGACGACGATGTACTGCTTGCCGTCCACCGAATAGGTCATCGGCGATCCGGACTGCGCCGCCGGCATCCAGACGGCGCCGACTTCGCGGCCCGTCGCCTTGTCGTAGGCGCGCAGCATCGCGCCGCGCTGCCGTCCCGGCGGCGCCGTCACCTGCGGATCGCCCATCACGACGAGCGTCTTGGTGACCATCAGGCCGACGCCGGAGGTTCCGGGCTGCCCCGTCTTCGGGAGGTTGAGCCCGGCAAGCGCCGGATGAGTGCGGATCTGATCCGGCGTGTCGCCGTGCGGCGTCTGCCACGCGATCTCGCCGCGATCGAGATTGATGGCGGAAATAATTCCGTACGGCGGCTTGTAGATCGGCAGCCCCTGCACCTGAAGACCGACCGGCGCCGCCGCCGCCTGGGCGGCCTGCGCCTGCGCCGACGCGGGCGCCGTCGGCCGCGGTGGCGCGTCGGCCGCGCAGCAGTCGCCGGGGCCGAACACCTCGCGGAACTCCTGGCCGCCGACGCCCGACACGTACTTGATGTCGGAGAATCCCGGCGGCGGGGCGACGAGCGATCGCGCCGACGGCGCGTTGCTCGCCTGCGCGTAGACGACGTGCTGCTCGGGATCGGCCGCGGATCCCGGCCAGTTGGTCGCCGTGCCGGCGCCGATCGCGCCGAGGACGCCGTTGACGTTGCCGAGAATCGGCGGCGTGAACGGCGAGTCGCCCACTTTGTAGCGCTTCAGCACGTCGAGCGCCTGCGCGCGCAGCGCCGGCGTGAAGTCGATCAGATCGTCGGGCACCTTGAGATAGTTGCGGCCGTAGGCCGGCGGCTTGGTCGGGAACGGCTGCGTCGGCGACGTCTTCTCGCCCGGCACGTCCGACTGCGGCACCGGACGCTCCTCGATCGGCCACACCGGCTGGCCGGTGACGCGATCGAACACGTACAAGTACGCCTGCTTGCTCGGCGACGCGACCGCCTTGATCGCGCGGCCGTTCACGTTGATGTCGAGCAGCAGCGCTGCCGACGAGTTGTCGAAGTTCCAGATCGGATGGTGCACGAACTGGTAGTGCCACTTGCGCTGGCCCGTCTTCAGATCGACGCACACCAGCGTCTCGGCGAACAGGTTGTTCCCCGGACGATGGCCGCCGTAGTAATCCGACGTCGGCGTCTCGACCGGCAGATACACGAGACCGAGATCCTCGTCCACCGTGATCTGCGTCCACACGCCCGTGTTGCCGTTCACCGCCCACGACTCGTTCTCCCACGTGTCGTTGCCGAGCTCGCCGGGCTTCGGAATCGTGTTGAACGTCCAGAGCAGCTTGCCGGAGCGCGCGTCGAACGCGCGGACGAGGCCTTTGGTGTTGTTGTGCGTCGGCACCGTCGCGCCCTCACGCATCGACGAGCCGACGATGATCACGTCCTTCACGACGGCCGGCGTCGAGTGGACGCCGATCTCGCCCGTCTCCAGATCGATCTGCTGGCCCTTGCCGAACACCGCGCCGACTTTCAGATCGACGATCCCGTCCTTGCCGAACGACGTGACGAGCGATCCGTCTTTCGCGTGCAGCTCGACGAGGCGATAGCCGGTCGTCACGTAGACGACGCGATCGTCGCCCCGGCCGTCGGTCCAGTACGAGACGCCGCGTCCGGAGAGCTGGCGCGGCGCGACCGCCGCGCGCTTGCCCTCGCGCAGGCTGTGGGTCCACATCACTTCGCCCGTCTTCCCGTCGAGCGCGACGACCGATCGCCTCGTGCCGCCGGTCGTGTACAGCACGCCCTTGATCGCGAGCGGCGTCCCTTCCAGCTTGTACTCGGGACGCGGCCCGAGGTTGTCCGTCTTGAAACGCCACGCGACCTCGAGCTGGTTGAAGTTCGTGCCGTTGATCTGATCGAGCGGCGAGTAGCGCGTGCCGTGCAGATCGGCGGTGTAATGCGGCCAGTCGCCGTTCTTCGTCGACGGCAGGCCGCTCGCCTGGCCGGCTACGCGCGTCGGGAAGGCGCCGCGAGCGAGAACGAGGAAGACGAGCGCCGCAACCGCGGGAAGGACGCGACGAGCCATGATCCACCCCCTCTGGACGGCGGAGTGTAGGCTCAGCGGGGCGGGATCGTCCAGAGAAAGATCTCTTCGCCGTCGACGTGCTCGGTTCGCTCCGGCGGCCAGTCGCCGATCGGAAACTGGTGCGCGACGATGCGGGTGCCGGGGCGCAGCTCGCGACGGAGCTTCGGCTCGAGGCGCGCGTTCACGCTCGCCGTGAGCCACAGCGTGACGACGGTTGCCGGTGAGATGTCGGACGTGAAGAGATCGCCTTCGATGAAGGTGGCGCGACCTGCGACCTCGCCTTCCCTGGCGATGAGGCGCGACCGCTCGACGAGCTCGTGGACGATCTCGATGCCGACGCCGCGCGCGCCGTACTTCTGCGCGGCGAGGATCACGATGCGGCCGTCGCCGGATCCGAGATCGTAGACGACGTCGCCTGGCGTGACGCGCGCGAGCGCCAGCATCGCGTCGGCGACCGGCTGCGGTGTGGCGGCGAAATGGACGTCGGGAGAGCGGGCCGGAGGCTGCTGCTGCGGGGGTGCCGGGAGCGGCGCGGCGCCGACCGACGCGATCAGGAGCGCGAGCCGGACGATCGAACGCGCCACCCGCCCATTGTAGGGCAGCCCCGGCGCGCGTCGCGGGGCGGGCTAGACGTCGCCGTGGTGCGTCAGCACGCGCTCGATTTCGGCGTGCCGCGTCATCGCCGCCACCGGCGTATCGAAGTACTCGACGAGCGTCTTCGCAGGGTGCTCGACCGTCAGGCGATACGGACCGTTCGGCGACAGCGGCAGGAGCTCGACGCGGACGAAGCTGTACGGGCCAAGGTTGATGAAGCTCACCATGCCGCGTGGCACAGCAAGTCCGATGCCTGCGCATCGCTGCACGCGGGCGCGCGCGGCGTCACGCGGTGGTCTTGTGCCAGAAGGGGACCCGCCCACGAAAAGTGCGGGCGCATGCGCGCAGCTTGACATGCGCAGATATCTGCCTATTATCACGCCATGCGCAGAAAGCCGGGCCGTCTGCTGCCGATCGAGGCCGCCATCTGCGAGGCCGCCGCCGCGCTGCGCGGCCGCGGCGCCGACCAGTTCCACGGCTACGAGATCGCGCGCACGATCGGCGCCGCCGAGAACGTCCGCCTGCTCACGGCCTACGGCACCTTGTACCGCGCGCTCGCGCGGCTCGAGAACATGGGGCTGCTGCGCAGCCGCTGGGAGGATCCGGCGATCCCGGCGCGCGAGAATCGCCCTGGCCGGCGCCTCTACACGCTGACGGCGCTCGGCGAGGCCGCCGCCGAAGCCTCGAGCCGCGACGCGGAGGCCGCCGCACGCCGGCGCGCCCGCCGGCGGCTTGCGCCCGCATGACGATCACGCTCGCCCTCGCTCTCCGGATCGTCCGCGCGTGGACGCGGATCTACACCGCGCGCATGAGTCCCGCGGCGCGCGCGGCGCGGCTCGGCGAGATCGACTCGGATCTGTGGGAGATGCACGAGGACGCGCGCCGCCGCGGCGCGTCGCCGACCCGCATCGCGGTCCACATGCTCCTGCGCCTCGCATTCGGGGTGCCCGACGATCTCGTGTGGCGCGCCGAGCAGGTTCGCCTGCGGCCGCGCGTCGTGCGCAGCGCGTTGTGGGCGGGCGCCGCGGCGTCGGTCGTCTTCGTCTGGTGGCTCTCGTCGACGCTGCAAGCCCTCGATCCGTACCGCAGCGCCGACGCAATTAACGTGGTCCGCCTCTTGTACCCCATGCGGCCGGTCCACAGCGTGCCGCCGCTGCCGCCCCCGCCGGCGGAGTTCGCGCGCGCCAAATTCCCGCGGCGCCTGCCGCCTCCGCCGCCGCCGAAGCGTGTCCGCAAATAAAACGGAGACTGTATGCGCCGCGCACACGTCCTGTTGCCGGCCGCGCTGCTGCTGATCTCGGCCGTCGCGGCCGCGCAGCCGCCCGGTCCGCCGCCGCCCGGTGCGCCGCCCGGGCCGCCGCGCGGCGTGGCGCCGCGCGAGCGCGCGCCGGGGCAGAGCGGCACCGCGATCATCCGCGGGCGCGTGGTCTCTGCGGAGACGGGCAAGCCGCTTCGCCGCGCGCGCATCATGGCCGCCGCGCCGGAGCTTGGCGGCGAGCCGCGCACGACGAGCACCGGAATGGACGGCCGCTACGAGCTCACCGACTTGCCCGCAGGGCGCTATACGCTGCGGGTCAGCCGGAGCGGCTATCTACAGTTGATGTACGGCCAGCGCCGGCCGCTCGAGCAGGGCAAGCCGCTGCAGATCGCCGACAAGCAGACGATCGACGACATCGATTTCGCGCTGCCGCGCTCGGGTGTCATCCGCGGACAAATCATCGACGAGCTGTCGGAGCCGGTCGCCGACGTGCCCGTGTTCGCGATGCGATCGATGTACTGGCAGGGGCGCCGCCGCACGGTGCCGGCCGGCGGGTTCACGCGCACCGACGACGGCGGCGAGTTCCGCATCGTCGGCCTCGCGCCCGGTACGTACTACGTGATGGCGAATCTTCGCGAGACGTGGACCGTCGTCGAGAACGGCGAGCAGCGGACGATGGGCTACGCGCCGACGTACTTTCCGGGCACCGCGTCGCTCACCGACGCGCGGCGCGTGCCGGTCGGCATCGGACAGGACGCCGTGAACGTCAACTTCGCGCTGATGCCGGGGCGCGCTGCCAGCATCTCGGGCACCGCGACCGATTCCATCGGGCGGCCGCTCGTGTCGCGCCCCGTCAACGTCCTCCAGGAGATCGCGGGACCGATGGGCGGACTGATGATGGGGGCCGGCACTTCGATCACCGCGGCGGACGGCACGTTCGTGCTGAAGAACATCTCGCCCGGCCAGTACAAGCTGCGCGCCGTTGCGCTCGTCGAGGGGAAGACGCCGCAGTCGTCCGTGCAGGAGACCGCGACGCTCCCGATCGCGATCGACGGCGTCGACATCACCGGCATCTCGCTCATCACGTCGTCCGGCTGGTCGATCTCCGGCCGCGTCGTCACCGACAACGGCGGCGTGCCCGACGGCCCGCGCGATCGCTTCAGGCTCGCCGCGCGCGTCGTCGACGTCGACACGTCGCCGATTCCCGGCGCCGGTCTTCCGCCGCCGCCGCCGGGGGGCGGTCCGACGATTCCCGACAGCGGACGCGTGCGCGAGGACTGGAGCTTCACCGTGACCAACGCGTACGGCGCGTCGCGGCTGATCGCTTCGCTGCCCGATGGGTGGATCCTGAAGAGCGTGCTGCACGACGGCCGCGACATCACCGACGCCGCCGTCGAGATGAAGGGCGGCGAAGAGCTGTCGGGCGTGCAGGTGATTGTCAGCGACCGCGGGGCGGCGGTCACCGGCGTCCTCGCCGATGAAAAGGGCGCGCCGGTCGCCGACGGCACCGTTCTCGTCTTCGCCGGCGACGCGTCGCGCTGGTGGGAGGATTCGCGGTGGATCCGCGCGGTGCGGCCGGATCAACGCGGCCGTTACGAGATCCGCGGCCTGCCGGCGGGCGAGTACCTCGCCGTTGCGGTGAGCTACGTCGAGGACGGCATGTGGAACGATCCGGAGTATCTCGAATCGCTCCGGCGCTACGCGCAGAAACTGACGCTGAACGAAGGCGACGCGCAGTCGCCGCTGCTGAAGCCGATCACTCCTTGACGCGCGTGAAGACGTCCTTCCCCGAGCCGTAATTCTGCGTGCCCTTCAGCGTGTAGCCGTGCTGCACGACGAGCACCGTCTCGACGAACATCTCGTTGCCGTTCTCGCCGAGCCGCCGCGATTGTTTCGTCGTCACCGTCTGGCCCTGGATGTCGCGGACGCTCTCGGTGACGAGGGTCGGTCCTTCCCAGTGAGACGTCGCGGTGCCGCCGGGAATCGGGCCCGGCGATCCATCCAGCTTGTAGGTGATCGCCGCGGTGCGTCCGTCGCGTGTCGTCGCGATCTGCAGCGCCGTCGGCGTCTGCGTGATGACGACCGTGGTGGGACCGATCGGATCGGCCTGCATCGCCGATTCGCTGCGCGACCGGTCCATCGACCACGTGCCGGAGAAGTCGGGACGTCCCTGCGCGTGGCTGGCGATGGGGGCCGAGAGGGAGAGGAACGACAGAACGAACAGCGCCGGTCGGACGTTGGTCATAACCGCCCTCCTCGCTGCGCGCAGCATACGCCATCCGCCCGGTGCCAGGCACATGCCTGGCACCAGACGGGGGATTTGGGCCGGAACTCGACGATTGCTTACGGGATCGCGCGCGGCTCGTACTGGCGGCGGTTGGCCTCGGCCCATGCGGCGAGGCGCTGGCGCATCCGCGCGGCGCGCGCCTCTTCGCCCTCGAGCGGCGTACGCTCGTCCGGATCGCGCGCCAGGTTGAAGAGCTCATCGGTTCCGGCCCGCAGGTCGAAGATGTACTTCCACTCGCTCTCGCGAAGGCCGAGCTTGAACTCGTCCTGCGCGACGTAGAAGTACGCGCGCGGCGGGTGCGCCGGATCGAGCAGGCTGCGTCCCTTCCAGTCGGGCGGCGGCGGCACGCCGGCCAACTCGGCGATCGTCGGCGCGAGATCGACGTGGCCGCCGATGACCGGCGCGTGCGTTTCCGTTCGATAGCGCCGCGGCCACCAGATCACCAGCGGCACGTGAACGTCTTCCTCGTACACCGAGCGCCCCTGCAAATAGCTGTCGTGCGGATAGCCGAACGCCTGCCCGTGATCGCCGACGACGACCACGATCGTGTCGTCGGCGATGCCCGCGCGCCGCAGCGCCTCGAACACCCGCGCGAGGTGGCGATCCGTTTCGTGCAGCACGTTCAGATATCGCTGGAGGTCGTACGCGTCGGGCACCGGCTCGAGATCGCGCACGAGATCCAGCATCGGCACGCCGGGCGAGGGCTCGTACGGATGATGCGTCTGCTGCGTCCAGCCCATCGCGAAGAACGGACGGCCCGGCTCGCGCGCGATGAAGTCGACGAGCGCATCCACCATGCATCGATCCTCGACGCCCCATGACGACACTTCTTCCGAGCAGCGCAGCGCCTGGTAGTCGCGCACGTCGTCGAAGCCGCGCGCGTGGAGGAAGGCGTTCCAGCCGGCCCAGCTCAGATCGCTCGGCGTCAGGAACGCCGTTCGATAACTGCGGGCGCGGAAGACCGAGGCGAGCGAGGTTCGCTCGACGCGCGGATACTCCTCGGTGAAATCGCGGAAGTCGAGCCTCGGGTAGACCGACAGCACGATCGCCGCGAGCGAGTTCGAGCTGCGGCCGATGTGCGCGTACATGTTGTCGACGACGAGCGCGTGCGACGCCTCGCTCTTCAGCACCGGCGTCGCGTCGTAGCGCCCGCCGAAGCTGGTCCACCGGAGCGCGACCGATTCGAGGACGAAGAGGATCACGTTCGGCGGGCGCGCAACGGCGCGCGGCGGCGCGGCGCGGCGGCGCGCGGGCGGCGCGCCGAGCGGCGCCGCCGTGCGTTGGCCGATCGGTTCGAAGTCCGCCAGGTCGGCGGCGTCGAACTGCTCCGTCAGGCGGACCGGCCGCTCGGCGGCGGTGATCGCCTGCCACCACGTCGATCCGAGAATCCACGGCGCGTTGTC
>Ga0075435_100000022_pt1 | contig 88799 bp, 66 predicted proteins | sample RhiMethybrSRZTD4_FD_75302 | JGI IMG/M metagenome (GOLD analysis project Ga0075435, IMG submission 75302) | Populus rhizosphere microbial communities from Tennessee, USA - Rhizosphere MetaG P. TD hybrid SRZTD4 | ecosystem: Host-associated > Plants > Roots > Rhizosphere > Soil | place: USA...
CGAAGAGCCGGCTCGTGACGAATTGGCCGCCGGCGGCGGCAAGCGCCAGCCCGATCGCGACGCCCGCGGCCGCGAGCGTCCGCCCCTGGCCGGCGACGAGCCAGAAAATATGCCGAGGCGATGCGCCGAGCGCCATGCGCGTCGCCATCTCGCCCGTCCGCAGCGAGACCGCGAACGCCATCACGCCGTAGATCCCGACGGCGGCGAGCGTCAGCGCCGTCACGCCGAAGACCGTCATCAGCAGCATGCCGACCCGCTGGCGGCCGAGCGACCGGCCGACGACGTCCGGCATCAGCTCGAACTCGACGGGAATCAGCGGATCGAGCGAGCGCACCACGCGGCGAAGCTCCGGGATGACGCTCGCCGCACCCGCGCCCCTCGTCGCGACGACGACGGTCTCGCGGCGAAACGGATTCTGCGTCAGGTAGAACGCCGGCTCCGGCGGTTCGGCCAGCGACGCGTACCTCACGTCCTCCACGACGCCGACGATCGCGATCGCGCGCGGGTGCGCGTTCTGCGACGCTGGAACCGGCAGGAGCCGCTCGCGCAGCGGGTCGCGCCCGCGCAGGTACCGCTGCACGAACGTCTCGTTGACGATCGCGGCCGGCGGCGAGTCCGGACGATCGTCGTCGCGCGTGAACGATCGGCCGGCCTCGACGCGCACGCTCATCGCCTCGAACCAGCCGGGCGTCACCAGCCGCGCGCGCGCCGCCGGCGGAAACTGCTGCGCGGGGTCGCCGGCAATCGTGATGTTCGCCGAGCTGTCGCGCTCGACGTGCAGCGGCAGCGACGAGGCGGATCCGGCGGCGGCGACGGAGGGCATCGCGCGAATCGCGTCGAGCAGCCGCTCGTTCCACGCGCCGACGGCCGCCCCGTCGCGATAGCGCGCCGGCGGCAGCAGCACGTCGAAGACGACGCGGCGCTCCGCCGAGAAGCCGGGCCGCTCGGTCTGCAGGTTGTGGAAGTTGCGAATCAGCCAGCCGGCGCCGGCGACGAGCGTCAGCGCGAGCGCGATTTCGGCGACCGTCATCGCGCGAAGCGCGCGCGGCGCGCCCGGACCGCTCGTCGCCGTTCGTCCGCCGTCATTGATCACCGTTGTGATGTCGGCGGCGGCAAGGCGAAGCGCCGGCGCGAGCGCGACGGCGACGGCGGTCGCCAGCGTCGCGGCGGACGCGAAGAACAGCACGCGCCCGTCGAACGGCACGGTGTCGAGGCGCGGCAGGCGCGACGCCGCCGCCGCCAGCAGCACCCCGACGGCGCCGCGCGCGACCGCGACGCCGACGAGCGCGCCAATCGCCGCGGGCAGCAGCGACTCGGCAGCGAGCTGACGCACGATCTGCCAGCGCCCGGCGCCGAGCGCCGCCCTGACGGCCACGTCTCTGGCGCGAACGGTGCTGCGCGCGAGCAGCAGGTTGGCGACGTTGACGCACGCGAGCAGCAGCAGCAGCACGGTGGCGGACAGCGCGATGACGAGCGTCGGCTTCAGATCGCCGACGATCGCGTCGACCAGCGGCTGCGCCACGAAGACGCGGTTCGCATTGAACACCGGGAACTCGCGGCCGAGCCGCTCCGCCACGCGCGCGAGCTCGTCGTCGACCGCCTTCGGCGACGCGCCCGCGCGCACGCGCATGAACCCGTTGAAGATGTGCGAGATGTTTCGCTCGCCGCTGACGTAGTTCCACCAGACGTCGGCGTTGTCCACCTCGCGCATCTCCGGCGGCGCGATGCCGACGACGGTCAGCGGCCCGCGCGAGAGGCGGATCTGGCGTCCCACCAGGTGCGGATCGGCGTGGAAGAGCGAGCGCCACAGCTGCGCCGACACCACGATGCGCGTCGGCGCGGTCCCCACGTACTCGTCGGCCGTGAAGCTGCGGCCCGCGAGCATCGGCAGGCCGAAGGTCTCGAAGTACGACGGCGTCGCGCCCGCGATCGCGATCTGCACCGGCCGCGTCGGATCGTCGATGATCGTGTCGGATGCGGGAATCGATCCGGCGGCGCGAACGATCGCGCCGCTCGGCGAATTGAACGGCTCCAGCTCCACCGACGCGACGAGCCCGCTCGTGAAGCGGCCGGTCGTGATCCGCGTGCTCAGTGTGAAGAGATCCTGCGAGCGTGGAAACGGCAGCGGCCGCAGCAGCGCGGCGTTGACGGTGCTGAAGAGCGCCGTGCTCATGCCGATCCCGAGCGCGATGGTCAGGATCGCCGCCGAGGCGAACAGAGGCTGGCGCCTGATCGTCCTGGCGGCGAACACGAGGTCGCGGTACATCGGTCCGGACGCCTGTGCCGGCGGCGTTACCGCGCGGACGATTTCCTCGCCGGCTCCGACAGCGCGGCGTACACGAGTCTCGCGGAGTCGGCGCGGAAGTTGAGCCCGCCCGGCCGGTTGCCGCCCTGGTTCTGAATCATCCCGATGAACGCGAGATCGTTGACCGGATCGATCCAGAACCACGTGCCGGCGGCGCCGCCCCAGTAGTACGTGCCGTTGCCGTACGGCAGGCCGACCGATTTCGGATCGACGTAGACGGCGAAGTCGAGGCCGAAGCGGACCGCTTCGGCGCCCGGCTGCGTCTGCGTGCCGTCGACCGAGACGTGCAGCGGGCCGATGTGGTTCTGCGCCATCAGGTTCACCGTCTCGGGCTTCAGGATCCGCTTCCCGCCGATCTCGCCCTTGTCGAGCATCATCTGGCAGAAGCGCGCGTAGTCGTGCGTCGTGGCGACCAGCCCGCCGCCGCCCGACTCGAGGCGCGCCGGATCCTCGAAGCCGCCGCGGCCGGCCGGCGGCGTGTTGACGACGAGCGCGTTCTGCTGGCGATCCCAGTGATACACGTCGGCGAAGCGCGGCTTGCGATCGGGCGTGACGTAGAACGCCGTGTCCGTCATGCCGATCGGTCCGGTGACGTGCGCCTTGAGGTAGTCGCCGAACTTCTGGCCCGAGAGCTTCTGCACGAGATAGCCCTGGATGTCGACGGCGACCGAGTACGACCACCGCGTGCCCGGCTCGTAGAGGAGCGGAATCGCGCTGATCTTCTTCATCATCTCGTCGAGATCGCTCGAGCCGAGGACGCGCTGCTCGCGGAACGCCGAGTTTACGGGATCGTCGCCCCCGAGGCCGTAGCCGAAGCCCGCCGTATGGCTCATCAGCTGCCGCATCGTCGCCGGCTTCTTCGGCGCCGCGAGCACCGGCTTGCCGTCGGCGTCGAACGCGACCTTGCCGTCCTTGTCCCACGTCAGCTCCTTGAGCCCGGCAAGCTCCGGCGCGTACTTCGTGATCGGATCGTCGAGCTGCCACTTGCCCTGCTCGTACAGCTGCATCATCGCGACGCCGGTGATCGGCTTCGACATCGAGTAGATGCGGAAGATCGTGTCGAGCGCCATCGGCTTGTCGGCCGTCTGCCGGCCGAAAGTCTTGAAGTCGGCGACCTGGCCGTGGCGCAGCAGGATGATCGTCATGCCGGCGGTGTCGCCGTCGGCAATCGACTGCTTCATGCGCGCGTCGAGCGCGTCGAGCCCGGCCTTGCTGAACCCGAGCGTCGTCGGATCCGAGATGGCCGACGTCGGCCACGCCGGGTTGTCGGCCGCGGCGCGGTTCGCCGTCTGCGCGTGCGCCGTGAGCGCGAGGACGGCCAGCGCGGCGATCAGGTGACAGCTGAAATGTCCGATTCTGTTCACGGCAGTTCCTTCCGCGAGTGACCGACAGATTCCTTTTTGTACACGAAAAAAGTTTCTGCGAGCTCCGCGTGTTCTGCGTTTGCCGTCGTCCTGACGATCGCGGCTGGACGCGACGCCGTTTTCAGACGGCGTGCGACGTCGTCGCCGCGCCGATCTTGAACCGGCAGATCTGCGCCGGCTCGCTGCCCGGCCCTGGCGCGGTGAGACCGGCGTCGCAGTAGTACATGTAGCCGTCGTGAATGCACATGCCGTGCGGATCGGGATCGGAGGTGCGCGAGATCGTCACGATCTCGCGCACCTGGCCCGAGTCGGGATCGATCTTCTGCACGACGTGATCGCCGGCAATCAGCACCCACAGCGCGCCGTTGTCCCAGTCGAGGCCGTGCGGGCGATCGCCGCGCGCCGGGCGGATGCGCAGCGGGTGGAAGTCCTTCGGATCCATCTCGGCGACGGCCTGGATGCTGAGCGCCGTCACCCACAGCGTCTGCGTCTGCGGCACGTAGGTGATCCCGTGCACGCCGCCGCCCCAGATCAGCTGATGAATCTTCACGGTCCTGCCGGTCTTGATGTCCGCCTGGATCACTTCGCCGTACGGCTTGTCGGTCGGGCGCGGTGGACGACGTCCGCTCACGCCGCCGTTGGCGCCGATCCACATGTAGCCGCCGCCGATCGCGAGGCCGCTCGTGTTGTGCGATTCGGTCTGCACCTCGTGGAGCACTTTGCCCGTCTGCCAGTCCACCCTGAAGACTTTCTCGGAGACCTGATCACCGATCCACAAGCCGTCCGGGGCCGCTTCGAGCGCGTTCGGATGGAGGTCCGGCGCCTTGAACAGCCGCTCGACCTTCGCCGCCCGCGTCGGAATCGGCTTGGCGGCGGGCTCCTGTGCCGCCTCCGCCGAGGCTTCGGCGCCCAGGGCGCGCGCATCGCCGAGCGCGATCATCCCGGCGACGCCCGTCGATCCGGTGCCGATGAACTGCCGCCGTCCGATTTTCATAGGACCTCCCATTGGAGCGGCCGGGCCTGAAGGCCCGGCCCTACGTACGCTCAATCGCGGCGCTCCGTACGTAGGGGACGGCCTTCAGGCCGTCCCGCACGTCAGAACACGACCTTCAACCCGAACTGCAGGATGCGCGGATCGCCGGCGTTCGGATCGGTCTTCGTGATGCGGCCGAGCGTCGCCTGGTTGTTCACCGCCGTGTTCGGGACGTCGAAGTTCACCTGGTTGAAGACGTTGAAGAACTCCACGCGCACCTGCACGTACGACGTGTTGGTGAAGTGGAAGTTCTTCGACACGCCCATGTCCCACACGTGCAGCGGCGGACCGTAGTATGCGCCCTTTCCGACGTTGCCGAACGTGCCGAGGTCGTTGGCGGCGAAGGCGGCCGGGTTGAAGTACCACACGCAGTTGTTGCACGGCGTGTTCGGAATCGCGTTGTAGTCGGCGCCCGTCAACTTCGCGCGGTCGTTGCCGATGCCGTCGAGCGAGTTGTCGGTGCCGCTCGTCACCGTGAACGGACGGCCGGTCTGATACTGCATCACGCCCGACCACTGCCAGCCGCCGAGCGCCCACCGCAGCGGTCCAGAAAAACTCTGGCCGGGAAGATCCCACACCCACGACGTGGTGAAGCGGTGCCGGTGATCCTGATCGAGCGGTCCCCACATCAGCGCCGGATCCTGATACATGAAGTAGGGAATGAGCTCGCCTCCCGTCAACTGACGCTCGCCCCCGAAATCGCCGACGACCTTCGACAGCGTGTAGGTGCTGGCGATCTGGAAGCCGTGCGAATAGCGCTTCGACAGCGTGAGCTGCATGCCGTTGTAGTTCGAGCGTCGATCCTGGACCTGCAGGTTCACCTGGCCGATGCCGTCGGCGGCGAACGGCCGCCGCGCGTCGGTGTTGCCGGTCGTCGCGCCGGGGATCGTCGCGATGGCCGGATTGAGCTGCACGTTGAAGCGGCCGTTGCGCGACCGCGATCCGACGTACGCCGCGCGCGCGAGCAGGCCTTCGGCCACCTCGCGCTCCAGCGCGACGTTGAAGTTGTAGGTGACCGGCGTGTTGTAGTGCTGATCGAGCGTCTCGATCAGGACCGGCGTCGGAAAGAGCGCCTGCGGGGTGCCGATCGTCTGATCGGTGATCAGGTTGAAGTCGTTGCGCCCGCGGTACGGATCGGAGAACGGCCCGTTCGGACGCACGACCGACAGGCGCAGGTTCCACGGCGCGGCGTTCACCGCGCCGTTGCCCGACTCACCGTCGCGATGCTGATCGTAGAACGCGCCGCCGCCGCCGCGCAGGCTCGTCTTGCCGTCGCCGGTGATGTCCCACGCGAAGCCGACGCGCGGCGCCAGATTGTGCGACGAGGGATCGGTGCCGTCCTCGGGCACGCCGGGATCGCCGCGGAACGTCTCGCCGCGCGGCGCCAGCGGGAACACGGTCGAGTGCACGTTGTTCTGGTAATCGGCCAGCGAGAACATCTCGATGCGGCCGACCTCCTCGTGCCACGGCGGCGACGACTCGAAGCGCAGGCCGAGGTTCAACGACAGCCGCGAGTTGACCTTGAAATCGTCCTGGAAGAACAGCGACGAGTAGTTGACGACGTAGTCCTTGTACTCGCCGGTGCCCTGATCGAACTGACTGAGCTGGCCGAGCAGGAAATCGGCGAGCGTGTTGCCGGTGCCGGTCGTGCTGCTGCCGGCGAACATGAAATGCCCGGCGCGGCGGAACTGGTTGCGGATCTCCACCGAGTAGCGCTGCAGCTCGCCGCCGAACTGCAGGTTGTGGCGCCCCTTGTTCCACGTCACGCGATCGTTGAGCTCGATGCCCGGTCGGTAGAACGACGCCTCGAGGTTGTCGCCGATGTTGAAGAAGTTGTTCGCGTTGATCTCCGAGATCGACGCGAGCGCCGGATAGATCGGCAGCCGCACGCCGAGATCCTGCATCGACGGCACGCCGGGCGGCGGGAAGCGCCGCGAGAACGTGTGGTTGTAGCCGATGCGCGCCTCGTTCAGCAGCGTGTTCGAGATCGTCCGCGTCCACCCGCCGACGATGTTCTGCATGCGCGTGCCGGCGGCCAGCGTCGGGTTGCTGTAGCTGAGGAGGTTGCCCTCGGTGTACGTCGGATCGTTGTGGAAGTTGTCGAAGAAGTAGCGGACGTTCAGCTGATCCTTCGGCCCGAGCTGGTGATCGACCTTCATCACCAGCTGGTTGTCCTGCTGCCCGATCGTGCGCGGGATCAGGATGCGGCCGTCGGCCCCCGGAATCGGGATGTACTTCAGCACGTTCACCGACGCCGGATCGAAGCGCGCGACCGGAATCTGGTTGTTCGGGAACGGCTGGCCCGTGAGCGGATCGCGCACCGTCGTGCTCCCGAAGTTGCCGGCGCGCTGCTCCGCGGTCGGCACCGTCGCCGTCTTCGTCGTCCCGACGTTCTGCAGATCGGTGCCCTGCCAGCCGGCGAAGAAGAACGTCTTGCTGTGCTGCACCGGCCCGCCGAGGAAGCCGCCGTACTGCCGGCGCTTGAGGAAGTCCTTTTCGGGCGAGAAGAAATTGCGCGCGTTGAACGTGCGATCGCGCAGGTAGCCGAACGTTCCGCCGTGGAAGTCGTTCGTGCCCGATCGCGTCACCGCGTTGACGACGGCGCCGGCGCTGTTGCCCTGCGCGGCGCTGTAGTTGCTCGTCTGGATGCTGAATTCCTGCAGCGCATCGGGGAACGGAAAGGGCTGGTTCTGCTGGAAGTACGGATCGGTGTGGCTCGTGCCGTCCAGGCGGAACGATACCTGGCGCGACTCGGTGCCGTTGGTCGACAGCCGCAAGGCGCCCGGAATCGTCTTGCCCGATTCCTGATCCACCTGCTGGAGCACCATGCCGGCGACGAGCGTGCTCAACTTCGCGGCATCGCGCCCGTTGAGCGGCAGCTCCACGATCCGCTTCGAGTCGACGACCTCGCTGAGCGTCGACGAGGTGACGTCGACCGTGGGCGACTGGCCGGCGACGGTGACCGACTCGGCGATCGCGCCGATCTCGATCGCGAAGTTCACCGTGAGGTTCTCGTTCGCCTGCAGCAGCACGCCTTTGCGCTGCGACGTCCGGAAGCCGGTCAGCTCCGCGGTGATGTCGTAGCTGGTCGGCCGCATCGCGGCGAACGTGTAGCGGCCGTCGGCGCCGGTGACCGTGTCGCGCGACAGGCCGGTCGCCGCTTCGACCGCCCGCACCGTCGCGCCGGGCACGACGGCGCCGGTGTTGTCGGTGATCATCCCGTTGATTTGACCGGTCTGCGCGTGCGCAGGGCTCGCGACGAGCAGGGCGACGAGCAGCGGAAGGGCGAGCAGGACTCGACGGACCATCTCTTCCTCCTGACGGCCGCGGCACCAATCGTGGCGGCGGTAGATAAGCACCCTCTACCGGTAAAGTAAAGGAAAAGTAGAGGAGAGGCGCGTGGTCTGACCGCCTCCGCGGTTGACACGCCGCAACCACAACGAGTACTCCTTTGGTGTGGCCAAAGGAAGCGCCCGCGCCGACGCCAGGACCGACGTCCTGCAGGGCACGCTCGATCTGATGGTGCTGCGCACGCTCGAGGGGATGGGCCCGCAGCACGGTTACGGGATCGCGCGCCGCATCGAGCAGGTGAGCGACGACGCGTTGAAGTTGAACGAGGGAACCGTCTACGCCTCGCTCCTGCGCCTCCAGCATCGCCGCTGGATTGCGGCCGCGTGGGGCAGCTCCGAGAACAACCGCAAGGCGAAGTTCTACACGATCACGCGGGCCGGCCGCCGGCAGCTGACCACGGCGACGAAGAACTGGGAGCGGATCGCCGGCGTGATGGCGCGTCTCCTGCGAACCGCGCAGTCCTGATGATGTGGGCCAGGCTCGCCGATCTGACGTCGCGGCTCCGCTTCGCCCTGTCGCGCCGGCGCGTCGACGAGGAGACGCGCCTCGAGCTCGAGGCGCACCTCGAGCTGCTCGTCGACAAGTACGCCCGCTCGGGGATGACGCCTGAGGACGCGCGGATCGCCGCGCGGCGGCAGCTCGGGAACACGCTGCTCGTTCGCGAGGAGATGTACCGGATGAACAGCATCGGATGGATCGAGCGCATCTCCGGCGATCTGGCGTTCGCGCTCCGAATGATCCGGAGGAACGCCGGCTTCGCCGTCGCCGCGATCGCGACGCTGGCGCTCGGCACGGGCGCGACCACCGCCGTCTTCACCGTCGTCAACGGCGTCCTGATCCGCCCGCTGCCCTACCCCGATCCCGACGCGTTGATCGGGGTGTGGCACTCCGCGCAGTTCCAGGGCGTGACCTCGAGCAACATCAGGCTGTCGTCGACGATGTACCTCGCCTACCGCGAGCGCAACGCGACGTTTCAGCATTTCGGCGTCTGGCACACCGGCGCGGCGAGCGTGACGGGAATCGGCGAGCCGGAGGAGGTCCGAACCCTGGTCGTGACCGACGGGACGCTTCAAGCGATCGGCGTGCGGCCCGCTCTCGGGCGATGGTTCACGCCGGCAGACGACTCCGCGGGAACGCCGGAAACCCTGATGCTCGGCCACGGGTACTGGCAGCGCCGGTTCGGTGGGAATCCGTCGGCGCTCGGGCAGACGATCACGATCGACTCGCGGCCGCGCCAGGTGATCGGCATCATGCCGCGAGGGTTCCACTTCATGAACGCCGATGCGGACGTGATCCTGCCACAGCGTTTCGCCGGCGACGAGCTGCGGCCGAACGACGTGCACGCGTACGTCGGCATCGCCAGGCTGAAGCCGGGCGTCTCGCTCGCGCAGGCCAGCGCCGATGTGGCGCGCATGCTTCCGATCTGGATTGCGGAGTACGGCACGAGCGGTCCGGTGCTGAGGGCGGCCCACTTCGCGCCCGCGCTCCGCCCGCTCAAGCAGGATGCGGTCGGCGACGTGGGGCAGGTGCTGTGGGTGCTGATGGGGACGATCGGCATCGTGCTGCTGATCGCGTGCGCCAACGTCGCCAACCTGCTGCTGGTGCGCACGGATGCGCGGCAGCAGGAGCTCACGATCCGCGCGGCGCTGGGCGCCGGCTGGATCCACATCGCGCGCCAGCTGCTGGTCGAGAGCCTCACGCTTGGCGTGCTGGGCGGCGCGCTGGGACTCGGGCTTGCGTACGCCGGGCTCCGCCTTCTGACGACGATGGGTCCGGCGAACCTGCCGCGGCTGGCCGAAGTGTCGATCGACCCGGTGGTGCTCGCGTTCACGCTCGCCGTCTCGCTGCTGTCTGGGCTGGTCTTCGGGCTCATACCCGTCGCGAAATACGCGCGGCCGGGAGTGCCCGCGGCGTTTCGCGACGCGCTGCACGGCAGCCGCGCGATCGGCGAGAGCCGCGACCGGCATCGCGCGCAGAACGCGCTCGTCGTGGCGCAGGTGGCGCTCGCGGTCGTGCTGCTCGTCGCCTCGGGCCTCATGATCCGCAGCTTCCAGGCGCTGCGGCACGTGCGGCCGGGATTCGAACGACCGGATCAAATCGAGGCCGTGCGCATCTCGATTCCCGAGGCGCAGGTGGCGGCGCCCGATCGTGTCGTGCGGATGCAGCACGACATCGCGGACGGGATTCGGGCGATTCCGGGTGTGTCGTCGGTGGCATTCGCGACGGCGCTGCCGATGGAGACCGAATTCGAGAACAACATGGTCGTCACCGCCGACGGCAAGACGTACGCGGAAGGCATTCCGCCGCTGCGTCGCGCCAAATACGTCGCGCCGGGTTTCTTCACGACGCTCGGGACGCCGCTTCTCGCAGGCCGCGATTTCACGTGGAGCGACGTCTTCGACGATCGTCAGGTGGCCGTCGTCTCGGAGAACCTGGCGCGCGAGATGTGGGGGGAGCCGTCGGCCGCACTCGGCAAGCGCATTCGCGTCGGGCGTGTCGGCGTGTGGAACGAGATCGTCGGCGTCGTCGCTGACGTGTACGACAGCGGCGCGCACCAGGCGCCTCCGGCGATCGTGTACTGGCGAGCGGGCGTCCAGCGCGGCCCCGGAGCCTCCGAGTACATCCCGCGCGCCGTGACGTTCGCGATCCGCAGCAGCCGCGCGGGCACCGAGGATCTCGTCAGGCGCGTGAGCCAGGCCGTCTGGGCGGTCAACCCGAACCTCCCGCTCAGCCGCGTGCAGACGCTGGGCGACATCTACGACCGGTCGATGTCGCGCACGTCGTTCACGCTCGTGATGCTGGCGATCGCCGGCGCCATGGCGCTGGCGCTCGGCATCATCGGCATCTACGGCGTGATCTCGTACACCGTCTCGCGGCGCCGGCGCGAAATCGGAATCCGGCTGGCGCTCGGCGCGCAGCGAGGCGACGTGCGTCGCAGGTTCGTGCGGTACGGGCTGGCGCTGACGGCCATCGGCATCGCGATCGGGCTCGGCGCGGCAACCGGCCTCACGCGGCTGATGTCATCGCTCTTGTTCGGCATCGGTTCGCAGGATCCGGCGACCTACCTCGCCGTCTCGCTCGTCCTCGCGCTCGCGGCGGCATGCGCGAGCTATCTGCCGGTTCGCCGCGCCATGCGCGCGGATCCCGTCGAGGCCCTCAGAGCGGAGTAAGCAGGGGACTTTGCTTTACTTGAACGCGATCGTAGTGGGACTCTTCACCTCGATCGTCTCGCCGGTCGCCTTCAGCTTGCCCGTCGTCTGATCGATCCGGAAGACGACGACGCTGTCGCTGGTCTGATTCGCGGCGTAGAGATGCGTGCCGGTGGGATCGAGGCTGAAGAAGCGCGGCGTTTTCCCCTGCGTCGGCTCCCAGCCGACCGGCGTCACGAGTCCCGTCGCCTGGTCGATCGCGAAGATCGCGATGCTGTCGTGGCCGCGATTCGACCCGTAGAGAAATCGGCCCGACGGCGCGACGGCGATTTCCGCGCCAGTGTTGTTGCCCGTGTAGCGCGACGGCAGCGTCGTGTGCACCTGTTGCGGCTCGAGCGCGCCGCTCGCCGCGTCGAACCTGTAGACGGCGATCGTCGAGTCGAGCTCGTTGATCACGTAGACGAACGGCAGCGTCGGATGGAAGTCCGCGTGCCGGGGCGCGGCGCCCGCGCGGCTCGCGACGTCGCGCCCGGCCGGCACGAGCGCGCGGCGCGCCGGGTCGACGCGGAACACGAAAATCTTGTCCAGCCCCTTGTCTGGGACGACGACGAGGCGTCCGGCGCGATCGAAGGGGCAGTGGTGCGGGTGCGAGCTCTCCTGCTGCGTGCGGTGCGGCCCCGGCGTGCCCGTGAGCGTCGCGAGATCCGCGCGCGGGCCCAGCGACCCGTCGTCGCCGATCGGCAGCAGCGCCACCGTGCCGGTTGCGTAGTTCGCGACGACGAGGAGGCGGCCCGGCGCGTCGATCGCGAGGTGCACGCCGTTGCGGCCGCCGGTCGGCTGCTGATTCAGAACGGTCAGCCGTCCGCTCGCCTGATCGATCCGGTACGCCGTCGCCTGCGTGCCGTCGCCGTGCACCGAGTAGAGAACGCGTTTCTGGCGATCGGTGATGACGAAGGACGGGTCGGCGAGATCCTTCAGCAGCTGAATCCGCTGCCAGCGGTCCGAGTCGCCGGCGCGCTGGAAGACGCTGAGGCCTTCGCCGCGCCCGCGTCCCTCGCCGGTGAAGCTGCCGACGTACATCCACGCCGGCGTGCGCGCTCGCTCCTGCGCGCGCGCGCCCTGCCGCGCGGCCGCTGCGGCGGCGGTCAGTCCAATCAGGAAATCGCGCCGGGGCAGTTGACTGTTCTGCATGACCGCGTAGTCTAGCGCCATGCGCGCGATTCTTTGTTCCGTGTTCGCCGCGGCGCTCCTCGTTCCTCAAGGCGCCGACGAACTTCGCGTCGTCAGTCCCGGCGTCGTCTACAACGCGGGGCTGCTCGATCTGGCCGCCGCCTTCACGAAGGAGACCGGCACGAAGGTCGGCGTCGTGTCGTCGGGCATGGGACGGATCGTCAACGACATCACGACGGCGACCGTGCCGCCCGACGTGATCATGCTGCCGTTCGAGCTGATGGGCACGCTCGCGCTCGACGGCGGCGTCAAGCCGGGCACCTTCACACCGCTCGGACGATCGGAGATGGGGCTCGCCGTTGCGGCGGGCGCGCCGCATCCGGATATTTCGACCGTCGAGAAGCTCGCCGCCGCGCTGCGCGGCGCGAAGGCGGTGATGCGCTCGAATCCGGCCGGCGGCAGCATGGTGGCGCGGGTCATCGAGCAGAACGTGATCAAGCGGCCGGAGTTCGCCGGCGTGAACAGCCCGGTGAGCACGCGCGGCGAAGGCGGCCAGGCGCTCGCGCGCGGCGAGGGCGACATGGCGCTCCAGGCGATCTGCGAGATCCTCCCCTACAAGGAGATCGAGCTCGTGGGTCCGCTGCCGCGCGAGCTCGCGGCGTGGATCGACATGGCCACCGCCGTCTCGGCGCGATCGACCCGTCCCGACGCGTCGCTCGCGTTCATCCGCTACATCACGCGGCCCGAGGCGAACGCGATCTGGAAGGCCAAGGGCCTCGAGCGCTTCCAGTGACGAGGCGCGCGCTGACGTCGATCGTCACGATCAAGATCGCCCGCGTCATGCGCGCGGGGACGTGGATCCCGTAGCGTGCGCGCTGTTGCGCTTGTCGTCGGCCTCGCAATCGTCGCGGCCGTTCTCTGGGACGCGTTCGAGACGATGGTCCTGCCGCGGACGGTCACCCGGGGATTCCGCCTCGCGCGCTTCTATTTCCGCAACACATGGCGGCCGTGGAGCCGCGCCGCGCAGCGCATCGAGCCCGAGGGGCGGCGCGAGCGCTTCCTCGCGATCTACGGTCCGCTGTCGCTCTTCGGCCTGCTCGCCGTGTGGGCCACCGGGCTGATCTTCGGCTACGCGCTGCTTCAATGGTCCGCGGGATCGCGGCTCCAGACGCCGACGGGTGCGGCCACGTTCGCCGACGATCTCTACATGAGCGGCACGACGTTCTTCACCATCGGCCTCGGCGACGTGCATCCGATCTCCGCCGCCGCGAGGCTCCTCACCGTCGCCGAGGGCGGCACCGGATTCGGATTGCTCGCGGTCGTCATCTCGTACTTTCCGGTCGTCTACCAGTCGTTCTCGCGCCGCGAGGTGCGGCTGACGATGCTCGATGCGTGGGCCGGCTCGCCGCCGAGCGGTGCGGAAGTGCTGCGACGGATGGGCGCGGCCGGCGAGATGCGGCTGCTCGATCAGTTCCTGCGCGACTGGGAGTACTGGTGCTCGGAGCTGCTCGAGAGCCACATCTCGTATCCCGTCGTCGCCTATTTCCGATCGCAGCATCAACGCCAGTCGTGGGTGTCGGCGCTCTCGGCGATGCTGGATCTTTCTGCGCTCGTCATCGTCGGCATCGACGGCATGCCGACGTGGCAGGCGCACGTGACGTTCGCGATCGCGCGGCACGCGGCGGTGGACCTGACGCAGACCTTCCGGATCCGTCCCGACGACGGCGCAGACCGCCTCGCGCGCGGCGATCTGGAATCGCTGCGCGCGCAGCTCGAAGGCGTGGGCCTCCGGCCCGCGCGATCGCCGGAGGCCGACGCGAAACTGAACGAGCTGCGGCGGATGTACGAGCCCTACATCTCGGGCCTCGCCGGGTCGCTGCTGATGCCCGCCGCCCCGTGGCTGCGGACGCCGCCGATGCGCGACAACTGGCAGTCGAGCCCGCGGCGCGAGCCGACTCACCTCTAATCTGAGGGTCGGCAAGCCGCCGGCGTTCGATCCCCGTTCGCCTATCTTTAGGCTTACTTCGCCCTATTTTGGGCGGCCACAAATTCCTTCATTCCGCCGCAGCTCATGTGTATAGAATGCGGCTTCTCGGCCCCTTAACAGGTTTCGACCGCGAAGTCACTCGAGGCGGCGCGTCCGCCGACGCGTTCACGCCGCGCGTGAATTAGTCGTCGGCGAACGCGATCGTTTGCTGCCGACATCTGGCTGGACGAGCGGAAGACGTAAAGCCTTGACGTTAATGTACGGCACCGCGCCCACACCCGCCGCTCCGCGTCGGTCGCTTCCACTGCCGTTGAAGGCAGTGATGAAGGCGGTACTGGTTTTCGCCCTCGCGTTGTCCTTCCGATGGCTGCTGGATCAAACGCCGTACGCCGAGTACTTGAAAAACTTTGAGTTCGCGATTCTGCAGTCGGCGCTGCGAAGCGACTTCGCGGTGGCCCAGCCGCTCAGTGACAAGGATAAATTCATCGTCCCGGCCGTCATCGACATCTCGCCGATTCCGTTCGATCGTGACAAGCCGACCGACAGAAGCATGTTGGAGGAGCTCGTCAACAAGCTCGAAAACATGAATGCGATGGCGATTGGCATCGACATCGATTTTTCGCCCGATGATCGCGGCGACTTCATCACCGACAGAGACCCGGTGCTGTTCGACCGTTGGTCGAAGATCGGAAATATTCGCATTGGCGTATCTCGACGCGAAGGCGATCCGTCGTACACCTGGCTCGGGCATCGTCAGTTCACCCCGCTGGCTGCGGGCATGATGCTGCCCGCCGGGGAGGCCGGATACGCCCGTCTGTTCGGCGCCTTATCACTCCAACCGATGGTTGGCGGTCGGGGAGGCGCTTCCTTACGGCAATTACCGTGTGCGCTGTACGGCATCGTGCACGGACCAGACGCAGCGCCGTGCGAGCCTGGGGAAGCACGAGGGCAACACCTCGCGACTCGATTTCCCATCGACTATTCCCTTCTCGGGGTCATCCAGTACCTTCGTTACAACGGCCAACCGAAGATTCTCGACGTATGGAGCGAGGAGATCGATCGGCGGGCCATTCTCATCGGGGATCTTCGCGATAACGGAGATTCCCGTTCGATCCCAGGCTTCGATCGGCCTGTCGCTGGCGTGATGATTCACGCGGCGGCACTCGCGACGCTCAACCGAGGCCTGCTGCGATACGTGGATCACCGAGAAAGCCTTCTGTACGAGTTTGGCCTTTTCGCGCTCGTCGTCGCCATCGGCTTGGCCGCGCCGTTCACCATCCGCTCGTCACCCGGCGAGAGGATGGACGAGAACGCCGTCGAAATCCTTTCGTCCATCGCCGCCGCTCTTGCGGTGCTTGCGGTCAGCTTTCTGTTTCTGCGCAGAACGAGAATCTTCTGGCCCGACTTCCTGTGGATTGCGGGCGCCTTCCTGTTGCATCCGTATGTCGGTCGAGTAGTTGGCGTGCTCTGGAAGGGCACACGCGCATTCCTGGTCGGCGCCACGAAAGGGTGAGGATCGACGATGCTTCGAAGAGTTTTGATTCTGGCCATCGCGCTCTCTTCGTTTTGCGCGCTGAATGCCCAGACAAACCAGGGCGTCTGGATCATCGAATCGGTTGAAGGCATCTGGGACGTTCAAGAGGCCAAGGTGCCACTCCGCCGGATGGGGAAGACCGATATTCTCCCTGCCGGCAGCAAGATTCGCTGCACGACTACGCCCGTGGCAGCCTGCAAGTTGACGTACGCGAGCGAAGGCACCGCAAAGCCGTTTCCGATCAAAACGCCGGCCGCCAAGGGCTGGATCGTCCTGGGGCAACCGCCACATCCGGCCTCTCCAAAGCGCGCCTATGAGCTGCAAGAGATCGTCGTGAACATCGGCGTTCGCGGCGGTCGCCGAAAGGACAGTCCGGTGTGCAGCGGCGAGTTGCCGCTGCTCGCTCCCTCGTGCGGCGAGCTCGTCGATCCGCAAGGCTTCACGCTGCAGTGGGCGCCGCGCGCCACCGAGAAAGGCAAGACATTCACGGTGCTCGCGGGCGGCGCCGACTCCTCCGAGCGGCGGCGGTGGAACGCTGTCGCCGCCGACGCGGGGGCGTTCCACGCCAAATCGCTCGACGACTACCTCCTCGGCCTTGAGCTGCCCGACCGCGCGACGGACGTCACGATCAGAGTGATGCGAACCGAGAGCCTCGACGCCATCCGCCTCGTGCGTCTGCCGTCGCGCGCCGACGACGCGGAATACCGGAAGAAGCTCGACGCGACGGCGCTGCTGCCGCCGCTCTCGGCAGACCTCGCCAGGCTCGAGCTGTTTCTGTCGTCCGGCAGATGGTCCAAGGCGGCGGAGATCGCACAGAAGTTCGTTCGCGACGTGCCCGACAGCCTCGAGCTCCGCAAATACGCGCTGATCGGATTCTGCCGCTCGGAGTTCGCCGACGACGTCGCCAGACTCCGCGCATCGCTGCGCGAAGCCGGCGTGGCCGGCTTCTGCGATGCCGAGGGAGCGCCATGACAAGGCACTGCATTGCTTCGTTGCTGTTGACGCTTCTTGCGCCGCTCTCGGCGGCCGCGCAGGCCGTCGAGACCCCGCCGGCGGCGCAGCCGCCGAACGCCGACGCCGCGCCGCCGCCATCGCGCGTGGGCATCGCGCTCGTGATCGGCAACAGCCGATACGCGCAGGCGGAGCTGCCGAGCGTCGTCACCGATCGCACGACGATGGCGAAGGCGCTCCGTTCCCTCGGCTTCACCGTTCGCGAAGTCGAAGACCTGCAGCGCCCGCGTGATTTCCAGGAAGAGCTGCAGACGTTTCTCAGGAGCGAGAACGCCGCGCCCGAGGATACGCTCCTCGTCTATTACTCCGGGCACGGTCTGCAGATCGACGGCAAGGCGTATCTGCTCGGAACCGGCCTGAAGGCGTCAGCCGACATGAGCGCGAGCGTCCGCGAGTATTCGGAAGACGTGGACGATCTCGTGCGCTTGATGGAGCAGGCCGCGCCGTCGGCGCGCGTGCTGATCGTCGATGCGTGCCGCAACAACGCGTTCGCGCAGACGGCCCGGAAGGCCGGAACGGCGTTTCAGCGCAGCATCGAGGACACCTACATCCTGTTCGCCGACGAGCCGGGCAAGACCGTGCCCGCGCGGTCGCAGGCGAGCGTGCAGAGTCCGTTCACGGCGGGCCTGCTCTTCGCGTTCGAGAACTCCGACGACGGCATCGAGAAGCGATTCGAGATCGCGCGGGAGAAGACCGTCGCGCTGAATCCCGATCAGCATCCGCAGCTCGTCAAGTCGGATTCGAGCCCGGAGCGCGCGCGGCCGTTTCTCGACCGCGGCGGACGCGCCGCGCCGGCGCTGCTCGCAGGCCGGATGCTGAACGAGGCGGAGGAGCTCTATCGAGTCGGCGCCTGGAACGATTTCCACGACAAGATTCAGGCGGCGCGCGTGCTCTCGTCCGATTCGCGTCTCAGCGCGCGGCTCGACAACGAGCTCGCCTTCTGCGCGCTCGTGCTGTCGGCGCGTCTCGCCGAAACCGACGCGAAGGGGCCGCGATGGGCGGACGCGGCGGCCGCATGGCAGCAAGCGAGCGCGATCTTCACGACGCGCGTCTGGGTCCTCGAGCGCGCGGCGCTCAGTTGGCTGCTCGCCGACCGCCTGCCCGAAGCGGCTGCGATTCTCGGCCGGCTGCGCGGCTACGGCGGCGACGGCATCGGCGGGCGCGCGTCGCAGATGCTCACCGGTCTCGTGCATGCGTACCCCTCGCTCGACGCGGCCGCGAAGTCGAGTGCTCCCGGCGCGCCGATCGCGGCAGGCCCGGAATTCGAAAAGTTCGTCGTCGAGCGGTGACGCATATGACCATCAAGACGCTCGCGGCGGCCGGTGCGTTCGTCGTGCTGATGGCGGAAGGTCCGTCCGCGGCGCAGCACAAGGTGCTGGTGACGTGCACCGCCGACGCGTGCACGTACCGGCTCGTCGCCTCGTTCCTCGTGAGCGGCCGACAGAGCATCCGTCTCTTCCCGCCGCCGGGCGCGACCGCCGGCGCGAACGATGCGAAAGGCTCGCGTGAGCTCAACCTCGATCAGGTTCCCGGCTTGTATCGTGACGCGGGGAAAGAGACCTTCTACGCGCTGACCGCCGACGGTAAGCCGCGCGAGGTCGCGATGCCCGCGAAGACGAAGGACAGAACCTCCGCCGCGTGGCGAAGCGAGACGCTCGAGTACTCCGATGCGCCCAACGCGAAGGGCAGGACGGCCATCGCGCTGGACGCGTTCGCGTACCTGCTCGTCGCGCCCGACGCCGAACAAGCGACGCTGCAGCTGCTGCAGCGGCTCATCGAGCCGTCCGAGGACGATCCCCGTCGCGTCGCATTGATCCGCGGAGCGGTGCAGTTCACGGCGAAATCGCAGGCGCTCGTGCGATGGCGCGCGTCCCTCGTGGCGCGGATGCGCGACGAGCTGCAGCGATTCGACGAACAGGACGGCGACCCGGCGACGCTCACGCAGACGGTGCGGGACGCGGCCCAGCTGCGCGGCATCTATCTGCAGATTGGGCCGGACGAGGCCGACCGCGTGCTCCTCGATCGCATCGCCGCGGCGGCCGACCTTCTGGACCGCCGCATCGCGGTCGCCGACGTTCTGAAGCAGACGAAATACTGGGACGAATACCTGATCAAGGTGCGGCAGCTGGGGCTCGTCAAGTGGTCGCTGCCCGGCGTGCTCGAGAATTCACGCGCCGCCCTGACCGAGAGCGCGCGCCTGCACCAGCGGCGATCGGCGACTTTCGCCGAAGAAGGCCATTGGGACAGCGCCTTCGACGAAGCCGCGGCGGCGGCGCGCAACGCCTGCGAGGCGAACGTGCGCGACGAGTTCTATCGCGCGCGTGTGCTGCTCGTCGACCGCAACCAGATTGCATCGGCGTCGGAATACACCGGCCGCAACAAAGCGCTGCTCGAACAGCTCGTACGCGAGCTCGATCAGCTCGATCCGGCGAAGGAGCAGCTGACGCTCGATCGGATCACGCGCGGCGAACAGCTCGATCCCAACTACCTGCCGCTGCAGCTCAAGAAAGCGGAGTTCCTCGACAAGCTTGGCCGCTACCGGGAAGCGCTCGAGGTCGTGCAGCGGATCGAGCGCAACGTGCGTCTGGACCGCCGACAACTGGAGGAGTATCTCCGCCTCGACGGCCGCATTACGAACAACCTCACCGACACCGTGCAGAAGACGCAGGCGGAGGCCGCCAAGCAGTTCGACCTGCAGAAGTATCAGCTGGCGCTCGACGCCGCGGCCAAGGGACTGCAGGCCGATCCGCTCGATGCGTCGCTGCTGCGCGACGGCGCGCTCTCTGCCGCCTTTCTCCGGCAGAACGCGACCGCGCTCAAGCTTGCGCGGACGTATCTGAACGAATCGAACCTCGCGTGCGCGCAGGAGCAGGAGCCCGGAAAAATCCTGGAGCTCTATCGATATCTCTCCGCGAAGGGGCGCGCGCGCGATCGCGCCGACGGCATCCCTCACTGGATGTCGGGCGTCCGGTATCGGCCGAGCGATGTCTTCTACGATCCGATCAGCCTCGGGTTTCTGCAGCCGGTCATGCGCGTCAGCGCCGGCGACGGCCTCACGACGATCTTCTCGCGCGAAGACCGCTCCTATCTGGTGAAATCGATTTCGACGACGACGACGTCCGGCAAAAGCAACAGTCCCGCCGGACAGTCGACGATGTTCGAAGTCGAGCCGAAATACGATCGGCAGGCGCTGTCGATGCTCGAGATCGGTTCGCGCGCGAACTCGGCGGGCGATCGCACCTCGTATGCGCTGACGTATCTGAACAGTCCGAGCGTCGACCCGGATCTGGTCCGCCGCTTCACCGGACGTCACATCGCGCGGGGCTGGGCGGGCAACCCGTTCTTCCATCCGTTCATCTGGAGCGGCCTGTACATCTTCGATCTGACATACGACGCGCTGGGGCGCGTGGCAACCGCTACACCCATCCGGGAGGAATCGGGCGCGCGCACGGATCCGTTCAGCGAGCCGCTGCAGTTCACCTGGGATGGAAGCTCGAATCGGCTGATGTCGATCAAAGGCACGCGGACGGGGTATCTCCGCGAGCTTGCGTACGACAAGGACGGCCGCCTGAAATCAGAAGCGATCAAGTATCCCAAGGGCCACGGATCGATCGAGTACGAGTACGTAGGGAGCCTCCCTCAGATAAAGGGCGCGAGGTGCGAGGACAACTTCTACGATCGTCGGGAGCGGCAGGTGTTCTTCGATTCGGTCGGCACGACGCGCTGATGTGATCGAATTCGAGTCTTGGCCGCCGACAACCGCCACGAGACCGACAGCAGATCGCGCAGCGCGTCGCGGTCGACGTGGCCGAGGCGCACGAGCACGAGCGGATAGCTGCGGTAGAAATCGGTGACGTAATACGTGTCGGGGGCGTCCTCGAGCAGCCGCTCACGCTCGTCGAGATCGACTCTGACGACGAGCGTGCGCGGTTCGGCCGATGGATGCGACGCGAGGCCGGCGAGGAACACGCCGCGCAGCTTCAGCATCGGCGAGCCGTCGTACCTCGTCGCCGCTTCGACCTCGGGCAGCCCGAGGCCGACGGAGCGCACGACGTCGAAGGGATCGGCGGAGGCGCGGCGCGTCGAGTGGCGCGGCATCGGGACTCAGTAGTTGATCGCGCCGCCGACGGCACGCGTCAGCTCCTCGCGCGTGACCATGATCGGATAGCCCCACGCAAGCGGCAGCGGCACCGGGTCTTCCCATCGGGCATCGGGACCGTAGACGTAAAACGCGTCCCACATCGCATCCGCCGACGGCGGCATCGTGCCCGGTGCGCGCCGATCGAGCATCGCCGGCAGCCGCGTGAGGTACGACGCGCCGAGCGCGCGCGCCTCGTCCCAGAAGTGCGTCACGCGAGCGTCGGTCAACGCCGTCGGGGGCCACTTCGAGCGCGCGTCGCCCGGGTACATGTTGAACCAGACGGCGTAGACGCGAAGGTCGGCCGCCGCATGCTGGGGAAGGAGCTCCTGCTGCGCCCACCGGGCGGCGGTGATGCACGCCGGTCACGTCGGCGACAGCAACAGGACGACGCGAATTCTGCCGCGGTCGCCGTCGAAGAGCGACCGCAACTCGCCGATCCCGCCGAGATCGCGCAGCACCGGCGCGATCGCCGCTGGCGCGGCACGCGGCGCCGGCTGAAGAGGCGACGCCAGCGCCGCGAGCAGCAGTACCGTCGCGCGAAGATGCGCGAGCATCGACGCGCCTCAGCTTCCCGGCTTACGCGGGATCGCCGCGGTCGAAAACGCGGGACACGGCGCGTTGATCGCGCTCAGGCACATGTTGCCCGCGAACGTGTTGCCGTTGGCCGCCGCCGATTGATCCCAGATGTCCACGCCGCCGCCGGTCGGCACGCTCGTCGACTGTTGAATCGGCGGATTGCCGACGGCGATGTTCTGCCGGACCTGATTGCCGTTGGCGGCGGGAAACACAACGATGCCGTTCGCGTTGCCGATCGCGGAGTTCGCCTCGACGAGGTTGTTGTTCCCCATCACGCCGATGCCGAAGTCGGTCGCCGGTCCGGTCGCGTAGCCGTTGCCGCTCGTCTCGTTCCACCGGAACGAGTTGTTGTTCCCCTGGATTCATATGCCGCCGCATGCGGCGGCGGCGGTGCCGTTGCGGACCGACACGTTGGATTCGACGCTGATCTGAGACGACGCAGGATTGATCCGGATGCCCGACATGCAGTTGGTCGTAGCCGTGACGCCCTGCACCCAGCCGCGAACGGTGGCCATGAAGAGGACGCCGTCGGCGCGAAACCGCTGAACGACGCCGGGGCCACGTATCCCGACGTTCGTCTGGCCGTTGGTGCTGATGCCGATGTCGGTGCCGACGTTCGTGCCGCCGCAGCCGGTCGCCGGATCCGCGGGACCCGTAATCGTGAATCCATTGAGCAGCAGCGTAATGTCCGGCGCGCCGAACGCGATGCACGGTCCGCCCGTCACCGTGCACGTGATGTTGCCGACCAGCCGCGTGTTCTCGGAGAGCACCAGCGTCCGCACGATCGTTCCGCTGATGTCTTCCGCGGCCACCGTCGCGGGCGCGGCCGATACCAGGGCCGCGACCGACGCTGCGAAGATCCACGGGTTGAGGCTCTTCATCTTCCACCTCGCTCCTATCGGATCGCCATAGTTTCGAGTGGATGAATACTACGCCCGCAACGCAATCGGCGAACAGTTTTTTGCGAGGACCTCAAGCGATGCCGTGCGCGTGCTCTTTCTCGCCGGCGCGCTCGCGGGCCGAGCGCGCGCGGACGTCGGTGTAGGCGACGAGCACCGCGCCTTTATCGAAGGCGCGCGTCTGCGAGAACGCCATCTCGCGCGCGCCGGTTTTGTCCCCGAACAGTGCGCGGCCGTTTCCGAGCACGATCGGGCACATCACCAGCCGGTACTCGTCGACGAGATCCGCCTCGACGAGCGACTGCGCCACCGAGATGCTGCCCCACATGATCAGATCCCGGCCGGGCTGCCGTTTCATCTTCGCCACCGCGTCGGCCGCGCGTTCCTTGACGATGGTCGCTTCCTTCCATTCGCCCCACGGCGCGCGATCGAGCGTCTTCGAGAAGACGATCTTCGACGTCGCGTTCATCTTGTCCGCGAACGCCTTCTCGTCGGCCTCCTTGACCTTCGGCCAGTAGCCGGAGAACAGTTGGTACGTCACGCGGCCGAGCAGAATCGTATCGACCGTGGCCAGCAGCTCCATCTGGTGCCGGCCGAAGCTCTGGTCGCCTTTCGTCGCGCGCGGAACGAAGTCCACGTCTCCACGTGGCCCCGCCGCGCAGCCGTCGAGCGTCACGAATTCCTGGAGGATGAGCTTTCTCATGCGATGCCTCCTTGTCGATGCGACGGCGGGAGATCGCATACGGGATGCCATCTGGGAATGGCGAGCCCGCCCGGTACAAGCTGCGGTGATTGTTTATGAAGAGCTGCGCGAGGCGGCGTTCACGGAACGAACGTGAACTTCACCTGTCCGGTGATCGCCTTCGTCGTTCCGAGGAGCGATCCGCCCACCGGACGGGTATTCGTCGTCACGCGCACGTAGTAATCGCGCGACGCGTCGAGCTTCGCGATGTCGGCCAGCGGCACGCGGTTCCATTTCGTGAGCCACGCCTGCACGACCGCGTCGTCTTCGGTGACGAGCACGTCCTCGACGCGGCCGTCGACGGTGCGCGTCAACGTGTGCCGCCGCGTGAGGTTCTCGTATCGATCGGTCGTCGCGACGATCGTCGTCCCGATCGTGCGATCGACCCAGCCGCGCACGCGCAGCTCGAGCTGGTAGGTGAATGTCGTCCGCAGGCCGCTGGCGATCGCCTCGCGAACCCCGTCGTTGTAGGCGTCCTTCAGCTCGAAGGAGACGACCACCTGGTTGGCGTGGATGAGCGGCACGATTTCCAGCGACTCTTCGGCTCGCGCCGGGGACGCGGCGACGAGCAGCACCAGGCAAACGGAACAGACTCGCAGTGCGATGCGCATGATCAGTATCGAAACACGACCGCCATCGTGGCGCGCCAGAACGACAGATGCTCCTCGCCGAACGACAACCCGGCGCCCTCCCTGTTGCTGCCGACGCTCTGAAACCGCCGGAGCTCCCAGCAGACGCCCACGCGGTTCGTGAGAAACCCGAGCGCGCCGCCACCGACGTCGATCGCCGGGATGATTCGCGCGACGTCGAACACGTCGAGCGACGTCGTCGTCCGGACGCGCATCAGCCCGAAGCCGCCCACCAGGTACGGCCGCAGCGAGTACTCCGTGCGACGGTGCGGCGCCGCGACGACCACGTTGCCGCTGAGCGTCGTCACGCGGCTGAGCACGACCAGATGCTTGTCGGCCTCGAAGAACCCGGGCGCGTCGGCGAGGTCGATCTCGAGCCCCAGCACTTCGCCGAGGAACGCGGCGCTCACGCCGACGGCCAGGTGCGCGTTGCCGGCGGCGAGCTCGGGGTCCACGAACGTGGTCGCGCCGGCGAACGTCGCACCGACGAACGGCCGAATCTGCCGATCGTCCGCGAATGTCCGCGCGGATGCAAGTAGAACCGACGCCAGCACAACCGTACATCGCGCCGCCGTGTGGATGCTCATCGCGCGAAGATCGAGAGGAAGAGCCGCGCGAACGGCGAGACGGTGACGTCGCCCGCCGACAGCGCGAACGGCCGAGAGAGTCCCTGGCTGTTCGCGAGCAGAATCAGCGTCAGCCCGCGCCGCGGCAGCACGAGGATCATCGACGACGAGGCGTTGTCGCTGACGCCGAACTGCCAGACGATCTTCTCGTTGTTGTACTGCTGCACGAACCAGCCGTAGGCGTGGGGCAGCGCGCGGCCGGTCGCGTCGGTCGGCGGCGTCCACTCGAGCGCGAGATCGTTGGGGCGCACGATGACGCCCTTCTTCAGCGCCAGATCGAACTGCTCGAGATCGCGGACGGTCGAGATCAGCCCCGACGCCGGCACCAGCGTGTTCGCGGCGTACGACGACGGCGTCGCGCGGCCGCGCGCGTCCACGGCGTAGGGCGTGGCCATGCGGCTGAGGACGTCGCGGTAGCGCTGCACCTCGCTCGGCGTGAAGCGCTCGGCGGGCGCCGTCAGCTGCGCGGCGTCGGCGCCGGGAACCGTGTCCATCATCGCCACCTTCTCGAGCAGATTCCCGACGCCCCACCGGAACGTCGAGTCGGTGCAGCTCGAGATCGCCGCCGCGACCGGCGCCATCCGCTCGGGACGATACGAGAAGGTGAGGCCGCCGGGGCCGGCGCTCGTGTGCGTCAGCAGCTGTCGGATGGTCGCGCCCGCGTCGGGGCTCGAGGGGACGAACTTCCCGACCTTCTCGTCGAGCGAGAGCCAACCGTCGCCGGCGCACCGGATGGCGAGCGACGCCACGAACGCCTGCGTCGTGCCATCGAGCTGGAACGGCGTGATGGCGCGCGCCGCCACGTTGCGCTCGACGTCCTGCAGGCCGAAGGCCGCCTCCCAGTTGACGGCGACCGGCCCGACGATCGCCGCCGCCATCCCCGGAATCCCGGCCTGCGTGCGCAGCGCGTCGAGGTACTCGGCGAAGCGGCCCAGGACGAAGTCGTCGGCGGTGACAGTGGCCGCGCACACCGACAACGACAGCGCCATCGTGAGCAGCGGACGACGGATGGACATGACCTGCGGACCGTGGGCGCGTCCATCATACCGGAGAAACCCGGCGTCGCGCGACGGGACGACGACCAACGCGGAACACGCGGAGCTCGCAGAAACGCAATGTACAAAGAATGTCTGCGTGTTTTGCGGGTTCTGCGTTTCCCGTCCTCCTGTGCGTTTGCCGCCGTCCCTCCCCCTACAGACGCGGACGGCGCGCGTGGAAGTCGGTCTTGCCCTGGAACGCGTGCGCGAGCAGGAGGATCTCGGCTTCGCCGAACAACTTGCCGGTGAAGTGCAGCGCCGTCGGCGACCCGCCCGCGAAGCCGTTCGGGATGCTCACCACGGGATGGCCGGTGCGGTTCGTGATCGCCTGGTTGCTGCCGACGAACAGGTCCAGATCGCCGAGCGCCGCGTCGACCTGCTCCATGATTCGCATGCGCAGGCGGTTCGCCTGCAGGAACTCCACCGCCGGGATGAAGTGGCCGGCGCGAATCTCGTCGGGCCGCCGGCTCTGCTCCGGCCCCGCCTCCGCCTGCCCGAGAACGCCGGCGCGCGTCGCGTCGGCGAAGGCGGCCGACGTCTCCGCGTAGCGGATGAAGTCGATCGCCTCGATCGGCACCTCGGGCAGCGAGAAGGGCACGAGCGCCACGCCGAGCGATCGAATCACGCGCAGCGCTTCCTCGTTGTTGCGGCGCGTCTCCTCGTCCGCCGGATCGCCGGCCGCCGCGCGCATGTAGCCGACGCGCAGCTTCCGCACGTCGCCGAGGGCGTCCCAGTTGAACGGCGCGTCGATGATGGTGTTGTCGCGGCCGTCGGGTCCGCGGATCGCCTCGAACACGAGCGCGCAGTCCTCGGCCGAGCGGCACATCGGGCCGATGGTGTCCTGCGTCCACGCGAGCGTCATCGCGCCGCAGCGGCTCACGCGCCCGAAGGTCGGCCGCAGGCCGGTGACGCCGTTTCTCGTCGACGGGCTGATGATCGATCCGCCGGTGTCGGTGCCGATCGAGAAGCCGACGAGCCCGGCGGCGGTCGCGGCGCCCGGACCCGCCGACGATCCCGACGCGTCCTGCTCGGGGTTCCACGGATTGCGCGTCACGCCGCCGAACCACTGCGCGGTCACGGCGATCGCGCCGGTCGACAGCTTGGCCACGAGAACCGCGCCGGCGCTCGTCAGCCGGCTGTAGACGGAGGCATCGGCGTCGATCACGCGGTCCTTGAACGGTGTCATCCCCCACGTCGTCCGCACGCCGCGCACCGCGAGCAGATCCTTCAGGCCGTACGGAATGCCGTGCAGCGGACCGCGATATTTTCCGGCCGCGATCTCGTCGTCCGCCTGCTTCGCCTGGCGGAGCGCGATCTCCTCGGTCAGCGTGACGACGCAGTGAAGCTGCGGGTCGAAGCGTTTCAGGCGCGCGAGATACAGCTTCGTGAGATCGGTGGCCGTCACCCGGCGCCGCTCGACGAGCGCGGCGAGGTGCGTGAGCGGCAGGAACGCCAGCGCCTCGTCGGAGCGCGGCATCGACGGGTCGATCGGCTGCCTGCGCATCGGCCTGCGCTCCATCGGCAGCGTCTTCCCCGGCGGAACGGGATTGAAGACGATCGCCGGCTGCGTGCTGTTGCCAAGGTCCGCGGCGCGCAGGCGCGCGAAGCCGGCCGCATACCCGCGCGCGCCGTTCAGCTTCTCGAGCAGCCGGCGCTGCTCGTCGGGCGTGAACGAGACGCCGGCGATTCCCTGCGCCGCCTGCAGCATCTCGATTGTGATCGTCTCCGCGTCCTGCGCAACGGCGGCGAGCGCGCCGGGCAGGAGCGTGCCGCCGAGACCGGCCGCTGAAAGACATTCGATGAAACGGCGTCGATTTCGATCACGCATGCGGCGATCCTACGGCAAGGCAGGAAGGCAGGAAGGCAGAAGGGCAGGAATTCAAGGCTGGAAGGTTGGAAGGTTGAAATGACGAAGGCAGAAGGCGGGAAGGACGAAAGGTGACGGTTCGAAGGATGAAGGACGCCTTTCAACCTTCCCTTTCCGCCTTCCGGGCCTTGCCGCTTTCGTCATTCCGCCTTTCAGCCTTTCTTCCCTGAATTCCTGCCTTCCTGCCCTTCTGCCTTCCTGCCTTTTCAGGGTGGTTCACTAAAAGCGGTACACAAATGTCATCTGCAGCGCGCGCGCCGGCTGCTGATTGCGCATCTGCAGATAGTTCGCCGTGTTGAACGTCTCGTTCGCGCCGTTGTAGTTGTACTGCGTGTAGTCGCCGGCGTTCAGCACGTTGAACACGTTCGCCGCGATTTCCGCCGAGCGCGTGCCGCCGAGCGGGATCTTCTTGCCGATCTTGAGGCCGAGCGTCTTCACCGCCGGCGCCATCACCTGGCCCTCGCCGCGCGTCGCGAACAGATAACGCGATCTCGTGGACAGCGGGTTCGACTGCCGCGACCCGGTCGACGAGACGACGATCGACGGCCCGAATACGTTGAGCTGCGGATCGCCGACGGGCAGCTGAGAGATGACCGGCCCGGACCACGGCCCCGCCTCGACGGTGTAGCTCGCGGCCAGCGTGATGCCGAGCGGCGCGAGATACGAGCCGCCGAAATTCAACCGGTACTTCTGCCACGTCGGCCCGTAGGTGAGCTGCGTGCCGCCGGTGACGAGCGGCAGGCTGTTCTCCTCGTTGTTCCCGCGCGGCATGTAGAGCAGCTTGTCGTTGGGGAACGTCGCCGGCTGGATGAAGAGCGCCGGGTCGTGCGGGTTCCAGTCCCCGCTGATGTGCTGCCACTGGCGGTTGATGCCCGCCATGAACTGGAAGCCGCGCGACATGTTCTTCGTGATCGTGACCTCGAGCGCCGTGTAATTCAGCTTGCTCCAGGTGTTGTTGGTTTCCTGAAACACGTTGCCGCGCGTGGGATCGATCGCGCCGTAGCCGCCGAACGGCTGGTTCGGCCCGCTCGGGTAGAAGCCGTTGATCTCGAGGTTCGCGTACGTGTCGCTGTAGACGCGGTGGATGCCGGCGACGTCGATGCCGACGGCGAACGGGAGCTGCTTCCGGAAGCCGAGAATCACTTCGTCCACGTACGGCTGGTGCAGGTCCGCCGAGAACTGGTTCGCCGCGACCGCCGCCGTATTGGCCGGCGTGAGGATCACCGAGTCGAAGACGCCGTCGAGGTTCGTGTCGTACTCGTCGCGCAGGCCGACGCGCGCGTTGCCGCCGAAGGTGGTGACGCCGTCGCGCCCCATCATCTGCTCGCCGACGCGCACGTAGCTGGCGCGCAGGATGTTCTTCGCGTCGCTCGTCACCAGGTACGAGAACCCGAGCCGCGGCTGCACCGTCGACGCGTTCTCGCGGACGATGTTGAAGATTTCGTCGACGCGCTTGACGAAGTCGACGCGGAGGCCGACGTTCGCCGTGAGCCGCGCGTTCGGCTTCCAGTTGTCCTGCGCGTAGAACGCGTAGTTGCGATCGCGCGCCTGCCGCGTCTTGATGTCCAGCGCATCGACGTACTGCCGGTGGAAGGGAATCGTCCCCCTCGACGCGTCGGCCGGATTCACCATCGATCGCTCCTCGAGGATGAACCCGTTGTTGATGTAGATGTTCTCCGTGTCGTACTTGCTCTGCGGCGCGGCGAAGAACCCCGTCTGGAACTCGTGCGATCCCGCCAGGCCGTCCTTGAAGTACGTCAGGTCGCCGCGAAGCGTCCACAGCGACGAGGGCGACAGCGGCTCGAGGCCGGTTTCGAGGTTGCCGCCTTCGATCAGCCGGCCGTCGCCGACCATGCGCGCGCCGTTCAGCGACGCCGACTGGTGGTAGATCGTGTCGGGTCCGCTGCCGTTGTAGTCGGCGAACGTGCTCGCGTCCGATCCGCCCTTGTTGTTGTACGAGACGACGAAGGTCGTCGTCATGCGCTGGCCCCACACGGAGGTGAGCTTCGCGCCGTACAGCCCGCCGCCCGTGGAGTACAGCGTCGCGCGGCTGTAGTCGTACTCGCGGTCGCCGGTCGCCTTGAGGCGATCGAGCTGATAGAACGCCGCGAGCTGGTGCGCCTGCGACACCTTGGCCGTCACCTTCACGTACGGCTGCCAGCTCGTCGTCGTGTTGTTGAAGAGATCGACGTTCGGATAGAACATCCGCAGATAGCGGATGTTGTCCGGCGTGCGGCTGATGCCCGCCTCGAGGTCGGCGCGGCGCACCGATCCGAAAAACCACGTCTTGTCGCGCACGAGCGGTCCGCCGAGCCCGCCGTCGAACTGCCGCACGATCGCGGTGGTCGGCGTGCCGCCCGCGGCGGTCGTGCCCGGATGGCAGCCGGCGCTCGGCGTGCAGTTGTCCACGTTGTTGCCGTTCCAGCCGTCCGGCTGCAGCGCGTACGCGCCGGATCCCTTGAAGACGTTGCCGCCGCTCTTCGTGATCACGTTGATGTTCAGCCCGGTGCCCATCGGCGCGGAGGCGTCGACGCCGCCCGTCTTCACCTGCACGTCCTCCACCATGTCGGCGCCCATCGCGACGTAGGTGACCTGCGCGTCCTGGTAGTTCGACGCGATCGCGCCCTCGAGCTGAATCACGTGGGCGAAGTGCTCGGTGCCGTGGCCGAAATACACCATGCGTCCGCTGCCGTCGTCGAACGGCCGCGAGTGGACGCCCGGCGTGATCTCGAGGAAGTCGCTCCAGTTGCGCCGCGCCTGAATCGGCATCTCGCGCTGGAACTCGCCCGAGATGTTCAGCACGTTGCTCGGCTTGCTCACCTCGAGCATCGGCGATTCGCCGGCGACCGTCACCGTCTCCTGCAGCGTGCCGATTTTCATCGTCATGTCGACCTGGAAGTTCGCGCCCGCGCGCAGCAGCACGTCCTCGCGCCGGAACGTCGCGAACCCGGTGAGCTCCGCCGTGACGACATACGTCCCCGGCGGCAGGTTCATGAGGCGGTAATAGCCCTCGGCATCGGTCAGCACCGTCGTGGGCTGCATGAGCGCCGCGCTCCGCGCGGTGACGGTAACGCCGGGCAGCGCGCCGCCCTGATCGTCCTTGACGTAGCCGCGCAGGCTGCCCTGACCCGTTTGCGCCGCCGCGCCGGCGGCGACGAGCAGCCAAACCGTGGAAGCGAGAGCGAACCGTGTGCGGATCATTCGTCCACCTCCGTGAAAAAGGCGACTGGGGCTGGGGGAGCGACGCGCGGCCCGTGGCGTGAACGTCCCGCTTATATATCAGCAGCGCCGTGCCGCCGCAACCCGGATGTGACATGATGCGCTCGATTTATCTCGTCGCGCCGCAGTCGTTTGATCTGGCACCCAGAGAGTCGCAGTCGCGCACATGGAGGTTACGTATGTGGCGAAGACTCGGATCGGTGGTCGTGGTTGCGGCGGCCTTTCTTCTGCTCCTGCCAGCCGTCACATCGGCGCAGAGCGCCTTCTCCGGCGTCGTCAAGGACGTTAGCGGCGCGGTGCTGCCGGGCGTCACCGTCGAAGCGGCCAGCCCCGTGCTGATCGAGAAGGCGCGCTCGGTCGTCACCGACGGCGCCGGCCGCTACACGATCGTCGATCTGCGGCCCGGCACCTACACCATGACCTTCACGCTCACGGGCTTCGCGACGGTCGTGCGCGAGGGCGTCGACCTGCCGGGCAACACGACCGTACCGATCAACATCGATCTCAAAGTCGGATCGATCGAAGAGAGCGTCACGGTGTCGGGGCAGTCGCCGCTCGTCGACGTGCAGAACGCGCAGCGCACGCACATCCTCGAGCGCGCGGTGCTCGACGCGCTGCCGACGACGCGCAACATGCAGACCGTCGGCGCGCCGATTCCGGGCGTGAAGCTCAGTCGCCCCGACGTCGGCGGATCGCAGGGCATGGAGCAGGCCTACATGCGGACGCACGGCGCCGACGACCGCCACACGAGCATGCAGGTCGACGGCATGAACGTGAACAGCTCCATGGGCGACGGCAACATCCAGGCCTACAACGACGACGCGCTCGCGCAGAGCGTCGTCTTCCAGACGAGCGCGCTGCCGGCTGAAGTGGCCTCCGGCGGCGTGCGCGTGAACATGATCCCGAAAGACGGCGGCAACATCTTCAAGGGCGGCGGCTTCATCGGCGGCACCGCGCACGGCTGGCAGAGCGACAACAACGACGACGCGCTGCGCGCGCGCGGCTTCCTCTATCGCAATTTCGTCCAGCACGTGCAGGACTTCAACGTGAACGCGGGCGGGCCGATCGTCCGCGACAAGCTCTGGTTCTTCACCACGGCGCGCCACGTGTCGGTCGACGAGGGCGTCGCCAACACGTACTACAAGGTGCCGTACGAGAAATACAACGTCGGCGATCCCGCGATCCAGGAGCAGTTCGTCCGCGACGCGCTCGTGCGCCTCACGACGCAGCTGACGCCGAAGAACAAGCTGAGCGCGTACATGGAGCGCATCTGGAAGCGCAAGGATCCGGAGCTGCTGCCGAACTACGATCCGGTGACGGCGTCGGACATCCGCGACTGGCGCCACGCGCTCTACTACGTCGGCCAGGTGAAGTACACCTCGACGCTGACCAACCGGCTCCTCTACGAGGCGGGCTACTCGACCAACATCGAGCGCCTGAGCCAGAAATATCAGCCGGCGATCGAGGCGATCGCGAACGAGCCGTTCACGACGGCGTGGTTCGCGCAGGCGACGCACAACAACGCGACCACGACCAACGTCACCGGCGCCGCGCCCGGCGGCTCGACGGGCACCTATCCGGATCGCAAGGTCTTCACGACCGCCTTGTCCTACGTCACCGGATCGCATGCGCTCAAGACCGGGGCGCAGTGGTCGTTCGGCGTCGACGGCAACTCGCAGCTGCGCACGGCCGATCTCGTGCAGAACTACATTCTCAACGGCGCGGGCGTCGAGGTCGCCAACGCGGTGACCGTCTATAACACGCCGACGCGGTACTTCGAGTACGTGAACGCGGACCTCGGCGTCTACGCGCAGGACGTCTGGACGCTCAAGCGGCTCACGCTCAGCCCGGGCCTCCGCTACGATCACTTCAACGCGAAGATCCAGGGCGGCTGCCGCGCCGCCGGCCGCTTCGTCGCCGCGTTCTGCCAGCCCGACGTCCCCGACATGCCGAACTGGAACAACGTGTCGCCGCGCGTCAGCGCCGTCTACGATCTGTTCGGCGACGCGAAGACGGCGGTGAAGGCGAGCGTCAGCAAGTACATGCTGCCGTGGGCGGGCGGCTGGGCGAAGCGCTACGATCCGTTCACCACGGTCAACGAATCGCGCAACTGGACGGATCTCAATCGCGACGACATCGCCGAGGACAACGAGATCGGCCCGAGCGGCAACGCGAACTTCGGCGTCTCCACCGGCCGGGCGCCGGCGCCGGGGCTCGCGCGCGAGTACAACGTCGAGACGACCGTCGGCTTCCAGCATCAGCTGCTGCCGCGGCTGTCGATATATGGCGGCTACTACCACCGCCGCTTCTACAACCAGGAGGCGCAGCAGAATCCGCTGCTGACGATCGACGACTGGACGCCGTTCCAGGTGGCCAACCCCGTCGGCAACGGCGAGACGATGACGCTCTTCAACCTCAATCCGGCGAAGGCGGGCCTCTACTCGAAGCAGCTGGTCGACATCAACTCGAGCGTGAACCGCACGATCTACGACGGCTACGAGGTGAGCTTCAACGCGCGGCTGCCGCGCGGCGCGAACGTCTTCGGCGGGTGGAGCAACGATCGGCTGATCACGATCACCTGCGATCAGTACGACCCGAACAAGCTGCGGTTCTGCGATCAGACCGGCGAGACGTTCCAGCAGTACGGCGCGACGAGCACGCCGCCGTTCAGGAACGACTTCAAGATCTCGGCGAACTACCCGCTGCCGTGGGGCGTCGAGGTGAGCGGCGTCTTCATCAGCTTCGCCGGCAAGGGCAACAGCTACACGGCGCAGGATCCGTCGCTCGGCGTCTACTGGACGGTGCCGGCCTCGTCGTTCCCCAACGGCCAGCGGACGCGCGCGGTCGTCTCGGCGCCGATCCTGCTCGCCGCCGGCACGCAGACGCAGGCGCCCGGCTTCAATCTGATCGCGCCGAACACGAAGTTCGAGCCGCGCTGGAACCAGCTCGATCTGAGCGCCAAGCGCACGTTCCGCTTCCAGCGGAAGGAAGTGCAGGGGCAGATCGCCGTGTTCAACGCGCTGAACGCGAATACCGTGCTGCAGGAGGTGCAGTCGTTCGGCACGAGCCTCGGCCTGCCGCAGAACGTGCTGCAGGGGCGGATGATGCGGCTCGCGCTGTTGTTCAATTTCTGAAAGAGCAGAGACGCAAAGAAGGCAAAGCGCGCGAAGAAGAAAAACACGTAGGGTCCGGCCTTCAGGCCGGGCCTACTGATTGAGCAGCGAGCGCGCCTGCTCCCAGATCTGCTTCACGAGATCGCCGGCCGGGATCGGCTGCGCCATCGCGGCCGACTGGCCGGCCCACACCTGCATCCGGTGCACGTCGCCGGCGGCGGCGCCGGCCTCTTTCATCGCCGCGGTGAGCCCGCGCTGCACCGGGTGCGGCGCCGGACGCGGCGCCTCGGGCGATCCGGCGGCCCTCACGAAATCGGTCGCGACGGCGCGTCCGAGGCGGCCGGTGAACGCACGCGTGAGGATCGTCTCGTCCGGCTCGAGCCCGTCGAGCGCCCGCGCCCACGCCGGATGCGTGCGCGCCTCGGGGCAGCGGAGAAAGGCCGTTCCGATGATCGCCGCGCTCGCGCCGAGCGTCAGCGCCGCGGCGACGCCGCGTCCGTCGCCGATCCCGCCCGCGGCGACGATCGGCAGGTCGATGCCGTCGGCCAGGCGCGGCACGAGCGCGACGAGGCCGATGAGTTGCCGCTCCGCGGTCGCCTGATCGAAGGCGCCGCGATGGCCGCCGGCCTCGTAGCCCTGCGCGATGATCGCGTCGGCGCCCGCGTCGCGCGCGGCGCGCGCTTCGGCGAGCGTCGTCGCCGTCGCGAACCACGCGATGCCGCGCGCCTTCAGGCGGCTGACGAACGCCGCGGGATACACGCCCATGATCGACGACACGGCTGCGGGCGCCGCGTCGGCGAGCGCGTCGCACTGCGCGTCGAAGTCGGGCAGCGAGACGTCGCCGGCGCCCGGCGGCACGGCCGGACCCCAGCGTGCGAGAAACGCGCGCACGCGCGCTTCGGCGTCGCCGTCGCGCGCCGGCATCGGATCCGGAATCCAGAGGTTGATCTGACACGGACCGGTGCTGCCTGCGCGGAATTCGCGCGCCCACTCGCGGATGCCGTCGGGCGGCGTCAGCAGCGCGCCCATCGCGCCCATGCCGCCGGCGTTGGCAACCGCGATCGACAGGCTCGCCGGACAGGCGCCCGCCATCGGCGCGAGCATGATCGGCGCGCGGAACCCGTATCGCGTGCAAAACGCGGCGGCGCGTTCGAGCGGCCGCGGTCTGCTGCTCGTGCGCGCCGCGCGAGCGGTTGGCTCGTCGTCGGCCATCGATCCAATATAGCCTGCAGCGATTGCCCCCACGCATCACGAGGATCGAACGCATGAAGGACCATCGTCACGCCGCCGCGTTCGGGATGTCAGCGCTCCTGCTCCTGCCGCTCGCCGTCGATCTCGCGCCGCCGCCGGATCGTCAATCGACGATCGCGTGGTTCCAGAAAACGGAGCAGGCGTTGATGGATGCCGTCGCCGCCGGCGACGTCGCCGCCTGGGACCGCGTGATGGACGAGCGGTGCATCGTCACGACCGAGGAAGGCGAGGTGCGCGACAAGGCGGCATTCCTGAAGGACGTCCGCCCGCTGCCGCGCGGGCTGAGCGGCGAGATCGCGGTGAAGGAGTTGACCGTCGACGAGTTTCCCACGTTCGCGCTCGTCCGCTATCTCGCCGACGAATCGGAGATCGTGTTCGGACAGCGCCTGACGACGAAATACCGCGTGACCGACACGTTTCAGCGCACGCGATCGACGTGGAAGATGGTCGCGTCGCACGTGTCGGTCGTCACCGCCGATCCGCCGCCGCAGCCCGTGCCGGCCGACGGCTTCGGCGCGCTCGTGGGACGCTACCAATTGCTCCCCGACGGCTGGACGTTTCACGTCGCGCTGCGCGACGGCCAGCTGGTCGGCGGCACCGATCCGTCGTCGCTGAAGCGTCTGATCCCGCTCACGCCGACCGCGTTCGTTCGCGAAGGCACGCTCGGCGAGTGGCTGTTCGTCCTCGGCGCCGACGGAACGGCGGCGCGCATCGTCGATTTCAGGAAATTCGAGCCGCTGGTCTGGACGCGCGTGCCGGATCATCGGTAACGGAGCTCTTTGCATGGACCGCAGAGCGTTCATTGGAAGCGCGGCCGGGCTCGTGGCCGCGGCGTCGCTCGAGCGGCTTGGCGCGCAATCGCGTCCGGCGGTGAAAACGGTTCGCACGAACGTCCTCGAGATCGGCTACCACGAGTTCGGCGACGCCGGCGGATTTCCCGTCGTCCTGCTGCACGGCTTTCCCGACGATGCGCACGCGTACGACGGCGTGGGGCCGCTGCTCGCCAAGGCGGGCTACCGCGCGCTCGCCGTCTACGTGCGCGGCTTCGGGCCGACGCGATTTCTCGATCCGGCCGCGGCGCGCACGGCGGAACAGGCCGCGATCGGCCAGGACGTGATCGACTTCGCCGACGCGCTGCGGCTGCCGCGATTCGCGGTCGCCGGATTCGACTGGGGCGGCCGCGCCGCGTGCGTGGCGGCGGCGCTCAATCCGGATCGCGTGCGCGCCGCGGTCGTCGTCGGCGGCTATCTCGTGCAGAACACCGTGACGCCGCCGCGTCCCGCGGCGCCCGAAGCCGTGCGTCGCCTCTGGTACCAGTGGTACTTCAACACCGAAGCGGGCCGGCAGGGGCTCGAGCAGAACCGCCGCGGGCTGTGCGCGCTGATGTGGCGCGACTGGTCGCCGACGTGGCGCTTCAGCGAGGAAATGTTCACTCTCACGGCGGCGTCGTTCGACAACCCCGACTTCGTCGGCTGCGTGATTCACTCGTATCGCCACCGGAACTTCAACGCGCCCGGCGAACCGCGGTTCCTCGACGCCGAGAAGCGGCTCGCCGCGCGCCCGCCGATTGCGGCGCCGGCGATCGTGCTCTACGGCGGCGACGATTCGTTCGGCCATCCCGGCGCGGCCGTCACCGACGCCGAGCGCGCGGTCTTTCCGAGGCTCGTCGACAAACGGATCGTCGAGGGCGCCGGGCATTTCGTGCCGCACGAAAAGCCCGAGCCGTTCGCCGCCGCGCTCGTCGACGTGCTGCGAGCCTCGACGTAGCAAGAAGGGACTGGGGGACCAGGGGACTAGGGGACCAGGGGACTAGGGCGTTGAAGCCCTACACGATCACGGCTCGCGCGCGCAGCAGCGGCCGCGCGAGCGCGGCGTCGCCCTCGATCCGCATGCGCGCGCTCGCGTCGTCGACCGATATCGCATTGAACAACACCCGCCACGCGTCGTCGTCTGCGATCGTCACCGTCGTCGTCGCCGTGGGGCGACGCCCGGGTTCGGCATCCCAGCCGCCGGCGGCGGCCGGCACGAGCGTCCACGCGCCGCCGGCCGCGCCGGTGACGTCGACGGCCACCGCCGCGCCGGGCCGCGGAGTCACGTCGCGATACGCGTGCGGCAGCACGTGCATCGCAATCTCGAGCACCGCGTGCAGCCACGCCGGATCCGGAAACGGTCCGGCACCTATCGCGTCGCGAATCTGCGCGCCGTGATGCCAGACTTCCGTGAACTCGCGTCCGACATCGAGCCACTGCGCCGACCGCGCCTCTCCCGCCCAGGAGACGGCGAACACGGCGTCGCCGTGGGGCTCCAGCGTTTCGACGAAGGCGCACAGTTCGGCGCTCGCGTACGCGTAGAGATCGGCGAGCACGCGCGCGCTCAGCCGATCGGCGGCGCGCACCCACGACGCGTTCAGCTCGTTGATCAACGCAATCAGGTCGCTCTCCGTCGAAGGCGGACGTCCCGGCGGCCGCCTCCCATCGCGATGGAACGACAGCCGCCGCAACGCCGTGTCGATCAGGTGCGCGACGACGTCGCGGATGCGCCACGCACCCGCAACCGTGGGACGCATCCAATCCTCAGGCGTCAGCGATCGAATGACGCCGGCGATGTCGCGCGACAGCGGACGGAAGAGTGGCCGGGTATCGACAACAGGCAGCGGCATGTTGCGGACGCTCGCCGAGTCCCTTAGTCCCCCTAGTCCTCAGTCCCCAGCCTCTAGAAGGTCACTTTCACGGCAAGCTGCACCTGACGCGGATCCCCGACGCCCTGCCGCAGAAACCCGTCGAAGTTGAACAGCGCGGGCGTCGTGAGCGGGTTCACGTTGTTCGCGTTGTTGAACGTGTTGAACATCTCGACGCTCGGCACGATCTCCGCGCGCGCGCCGACGCGGAACGCGCGCTGCAGCCGCCAGTCGAGCGAGAAGTACGCGTTGTCCTTGCGATCCCAGTTGCGGCCGCGATCGACGCCGTCCAGCACGCGCGGCGACGTCGTGATCGGCTGCGCGGTCCGTCCCTGGACGCGCACGTTCAGGCGGAACTGCTGCGGCAGCTCCGCGTAGGTGAACACGTTCACCTTGTGCCGGATGTCGCGATCCGAGAGCCCGTAATCGAGGCCGAGATCGTAGAAGTTGAACGACCGATCGGTGAACGGATCGCGCTCGTTCGAGTCGTCGTCCTCGTCCTTCGAGAGGACGTAATTCGCCTCGAGCTGGTAGTGCTGCGAGAGGCGTTTCCGGAGGCCGAACGTGGCGCCGCGATACAGCCCGCGGCCGCGGCTGTTCGTCACGAACACGTCGCCGAGCTGCGGCTCGAACGGGTTCGCGCCGACGTAGGTCGTCGCGTCGCGCGTCGGCGGCTGCACCGGCGCCGCCGCCGTGCCGTGGACGTTGTAGTTCAGGAACCGCGTGAGGTTCACGCCTTTGGCAGTCGTGAAGTCGACGTACGCCGCCAGGCTCGGCGCCAGCTCGCGATCGAAGCCGACGCTCACGCTGTAGATGCGCGGGTTCCTGTAGTCGCGATCGAACACGCGGATGCCGGTGAACGGCGGGAAGGTTCCGGCGGCCACCGCGCTCGGCGCGAGCAGGTTCGGCCACACCGGCATGTCGGCGAACGTCGCGAAGCCCGACGTGCGGAAGTCGCTCTTCTGCTGAATGCCGTTGGTCGTCACCGACCCGACCTGGCTCAACATGTTCTGCCGCGCGTAGAAAATGCCGCCGCTCGCGCGCACGAGCGTGCGGCCGTTGCGGCTCACATCCCACGCGATGCCGGCGCGCGGCTGGAGCTCGAGCCACTGGCTCGGCAGCGTGCCATCGGACGGGAAGCGCGGATCGGACAGGAACGCGCCATACGCCGTCGTCCTCGGATCCACCGTCGCCGGCATGCGCTGCGCGTCCCAGCGAAATCCGTAGTCGACGGTGACGCCGCCGCCCGCGAGCCAGCGGTCCTGCACGAACAGCGCGAGCTCCTCGTTGCTGATGTCGGACGCGCCGGCCGCGTCGCGCGCAATGCCGTCCGGGCTGCTGCTCTGCAGGTAGAAGATCAGCGGGCCGCCGGTCGCGGCCGTGCCCGCGGGGCAGCCCGCCGGCGCCGTCACGTAGCCGCCGTTCGAGCAGCCGATCGTCGACGGGCCGAATCCGCCCGGCGCCGCCGGCGACGCGTAGCGCAGGAAGCCGGCGACGCTGTCGAAGATGTAGCGCCCTTCGAAGAACCCGCGGAACACCTGGAAGTTGTTCGTGTGCTGCCACTCGCCGCCGGCCTTGATCGTGTGCGCGCCGCTCACGATCGAGAAATTGTTCTTCACCTGCACGCGCGTGACGAGCTCGTCGACGTTCGGCGCGAGGAAGAACGGGTTGCCGAAGCGGAACGTCGTCGCGAAGCCCATCGCCGTGTCGGCGGGAACCGACGACGGGATGGCCGATCGCGGCCGGTTCTCGCGCGAGTACGTCACGTGGAACTCGTTCAGCTTGTTCGCGCGCACCGTGCTGAACAGGTTCAGGTTGAGCACGTTGATCTTCGCCGGCCCCTCGATGCCGTTGGCGGAGCTGCCGTAGGTGGCGACGTCGAAGGTCTGGTTGGTGTTCTTCGATCGATCGAAGTTGTAGGACGCCGAGAGATTGTTCGCCGGCGTGAGGTTCACATCGAGCTTCCCGAGCACGGCGTTGTTGTCGATCTGGTGCGAGACCGTCTGCCCCTCGTCCTGGCCGCGCGTCGCGCGGAAAAAGGCGAGCAGCGCCAGCCGCTGGCAGTCGGCGCTGCCGTTGATCAGCGCTTCGTTCGCGGCGAGCGTCGGCGCGCCGACCGGACACGGCGCGCCGATCGCCTCCGAGAGGTTCGGCCGCAGCAGGTTTTCACGAACGCCCTCGATCGCGAGGAAGTAGAACGCCTTGTCGCGCGCCACCGGACCGCCGATTGTTCCGCCGAACTGTTCGCGGTGGAAATCCTGCAGCGGCTTGCCGTCCGACGTGTTCGACGTCAACCCTTCGACGCGCTGATAGTGAAAGAGCGAGCCCTTCACCTGGTTCGTGCCCGACTTCGTGATCACGTTGACGATGCCGCCGGCCGTGTGCCCGAACTCCGCGCTCGCGCCGGTCGCGATCACCTGGAATTCCTTCACCGCTTCGAGCGTGATGTCGATCGCCGCGCGCTGGCCGCCCACCTGCTCGCCGAAGAAGCCGTTGGTGTAGTCGCCGCCGTCGAGGCTGATGTTGTTGAACACGCCGCGCTGGCCGGAGAACGTGATCTCGTCGCCGTCCGGGCCCTGCACGATGCTCACGCCCGGCGTGAGCGTCAGGAGATCCTCGAACTTGCGTCCGAGGATCGGCGTCGTCTCGACGGTCGTCTGATCGAGCGTGCTCGCCGCGGCCGTCCGCGCGGTATCGACCGCCGGCGCCGCCGTCGTCACGGTGACGGTCTCGGCGAGCCCCGAGACTTTCATGACCGGGCTGAGGCGCACCGTCTCGCCGACGGTTACAATCACGTTTTCCTGGACGAGCGTGGCGAACCCGGACAGCCTCAGGCTGACCGAGTAGCGGCCCGGCGGCAGCTGCAGCGCAACGAAGCGGCCGCTGCGATCGGTCACCAGCGCGCGCGAGAAGTTCGTGTCCGCGTTGCGGACCTCGACGTCGACGCCGGGCACCACCGCACCACTCGCGTCGACGACGGTGCCGTCGACGACGCCGGTGGTGATTTGTGATTGCGCCGCGGCGGACGCCGCGACAAGGATCGAGAGAAGAATCGTCGTCAGGCAGCGGGCGTGCCGCATCGTGCCCTCCACGCGCGACATCATGGTCGATTCGCGGTGCGAGCGACAAGGGCGAACGAGCGCACAGATGACTCGAGGCGACGGAGTGTACGTTTCAACGATGGACGCGGCGAAGAAAAGCGATCACTTCGACGGCCGCCGCTTCCTGAATCCCGACGGAGCGGCGGCGCCGCCCTTCTCGAAGGTGCCGCGGATGCTGCTCACGCGGCGGACGCCGTGGCCGTCGCACGTCGACGCGCCGGCGGAGCGGCCGCCGGCCCTCGACGGCGCCGCCGCCGTCGTGACCTTCATCGGCCACGCGACGTTCCTGATTCAGACGCCGCACGGGCACATCCTCACCGATCCGATGTACTCCGAGCGCGCCGGGCCGCTCAATCTCCTGGGGCCGCGGCGCGTCCGGCAGCCGGCCGTGCGCTTCGACGATCTGCCGGAGATCGCGACCGTGCTCCTCAGCCACAACCACTACGATCACTGCGATCTGCGCACGCTCGCGCGGCTCGCCGCGCGGTTCGATCCGATCGTGATCACGCCGATCGGCAACGGCGCGCTGGTGCGGTCGGCCGGCATCCGCCGGGTCGAGGAGCTCGACTGGTGGCAGGCGGCGAGCACGCCGCGCGCGTCGATCACGCTCACGCCGGCGCGGCATTTCTCCGCGCGGACGGCGCTCGACAGGAACCGCGCGCTCTGGGGCGGCTTCATGATCGCACTCGATCGCGCGCGGATCTACTTCGCCGGCGACACGGCGTACGGCGAGTTCTTCCAGGACATCGGCCGCCGGCTCGGGCCGATCGATCTCGCGCTCCTGCCGATCGGCGCGTACGAGCCGCGCTGGTTCATGCGCGCCGTGCACATGAACCCGGCGGAGGCGGTGCAGGCGCACCTCGATCTCGAGGCGGCGGCGAGCGTCGGGATGCACTTCGGCACGTTTCAGCTGACCGCCGAGGGGATCGACGAGCCGCTGCGCGCGCTCGATCGGGCGCGCCGCGTGTGCGGCGTGCCGGCGTCGAGGTTCCTAACGATGGAGTTCGGCGGCTCGATGAGGCTGCCGTGAGGGAGTGAACGCGTGCTGTTTCCTGCCTGGGAGACGTTCTACCTGATCGTGGGAACGGCGGCCGGCGGGCTGACGGGCCTGATGTTCGTCGTCATGGCGCTCGTCGCCGAGCATCGCGGCACGGAGCGGCAGATACACGCGTTCGGCACGCCGACCGTCGTGCACTTCGGCGCGGCGCTGGCGCTCTCCGCGATCGTCTGCGCGCCGTGGCCGCAGCCGTCGGCCGCGGCGATCGCGATCGCCGCGTTCGGCGCGGCCGGCACGGTGTACATGCTCATCGTGCTCAAACGCGCGCGGCAGCAGACCGACTACACGCCGGTGTTCGAGGACTGGCTCTTCCACGGGGCGCTGCCGCTCACGGCATACGCCGCCATTCTCGCCGCCGCGGTCGCGCTCGTTCGAACCACGACCGCGTCGCTCTTCACGGTAGGCGGCGGAGCGGCCCTTCTGCTGTTCGTCGGCATTCACAACGCATGGGACACGGTGACCTACATTGTCGTGAGGCGATGGGAGAAGGATGGAGCGGCGGCGGGCGCGGCGAGTGAAGCGGCGCCCGCCGATCGCGATCGCGGTTAGGGGGCGGCGGCGCCGGCTTCACGCCGGATCGCCGCGCCTTTCTCAGCCATATTCACGTCAAACCAGCTCGTCGTCGCCCTTTCGCGCGAACCGGGTGGCGCCGATGAGCTCCTCGCTCTGGCCGACGCCGATTCCCCGGCGAGTGCCCGATGACCGGACGCTGCGGCGCACCGTCATCAGGATGGGAACGGTCGTCGCGGCGCCGAGCGCCACGAGCGCGCCGCCGATCCTGCGGCGCCGGCCGACGGGAATGTGCTCGGAGACGAGCAACCCGATGCCGACGCCGAGCGCCGCACGAGTCGCGACCGTGAATGCGAGCGTCGGCAGTGCGAGAACGACTTCTTTCATCGTGACCTCTCCTTTGATCAGAACGCCTGCAAACCGCGATCGCAGGCGCGCCGGCGCGGATGAGCCGTCCGCTCGCGCGTCTGCGGATGAACATGGCGCGAAGCTTGCGATAACGCGCGCGAGGTTCCAACCATGCCCAGCCGCGATCTCGCACAGCCATCGTGGCGCGACGAGCTCGACAGCTTCAGCCGGACGCACGCCGGCTGGCGCGTCTCGGTTCGCACAACGACCGCCGGCGGCGAAGAAACCTTCGCCGCGCGCGACGTGCCGCTCGTCGGCGTCGCACGCACGGCGCCGGACACGCAGGATATCGAGGTGGCGGTCGGCGACCGCGACCACGTGGCGCACATCATTCCGGACGCCACCGCCGTGCGCGTCGAGCTCACGCCGGAGGGCGCGGACCGCGCGCTCGTGATCGACAGCGCTGACGGCACACGGACGACCCTGCAGTTCGAGTCGCCGATGCGTCCCGAGGAAGTCGATGGCATACCCGAGTTCTCGCGCGAGCGATAGAGCGGACGCGTTCGAGGATCGCCGCGCGGCGGGCATCGAGGTCGCGGCGCGCCTCTCGAAGTATCGCGGCCGCCGCGACGTGGTCGTTCTCGCGCTGCCGCGCGGCGGAGTGCCGGTGGCGTTCGAGATCGCCGAGGCGCTCGACGCGCCGCTCGAGATCTTCGTCGTCCGCAAGCTCGGGATGCCGGGCCACCCGGAGTTCGCGATCGGCGCGATTGCGTCGGGCGGCGTACGCGTGCTGAACGAAGAGACGATCCAGTGGTACGGCATTCCCGCGAGCGCGATCGACGCGGTCGCGGGCCGCGAGCTGATCGAGCTGCAGCGCCGCGAGCGTGAATACCGCCAGGGCCGGCCGCTCATCGATCTCGGGAACCGCGTCGCGATCCTCGTCGACGATGGCCTGGCCACCGGCGCGACGATGCGCGCGGCGGTGCAGGCGGTGCGCGCGCTCGGGCCGTCGCGCGTGGTCGTCGCGGTGCCGGTCGGCGCCCCGGACGCGTGCCAGGAGTTCGCCGACATCACCGACGAAACCGTCTGCGCGCGGACACCCGAGCCCTTCAACGCGGTCGGCTTGTGGTATCGCGACTTCTCACAGACGACCGACGAGGAAGTCCGCGAGCTGCTGCGCCGGCACGAGGAACGGCTTCACAGCGGGGCGCGCGAGCGATGAACGACGCGCGGGCGATCGAGGCGCTGCGCCATGCCTCGCGCTGGTTCGAGCCGGCCGCCGACGGGTTCGGCGCCGTGCTCGACGCGGTCGGCGATGCGCAGCTCGTCCTCATCGGCGAGGCGTCGCACGGCACGCACGAGTTCTACGAGACCCGCGCGGAGCTCACCAAAGCGCTCATCGCGCACGCGGGGTTCAACCTCGTCGCCGTCGAAGCGGACTGGCCCGATGCGTATCGCGTGAACCGCTGGGTGCGCCACGCGAGCGGCGACGCGGACGCCGACGCGGCGCTCGCCGACTTCACGCGGTTTCCGCGCTGGATGTGGCGCAACGGCGAGGTCGTGCGGTTCCTCGAGTGGCTGCGCGATCACAACGGCACGCGCGACGCGGCCGCGCGCGTCGGCTTCTACGGCCTCGACCTCTACAGTCTGCACTCGTCGATTCAGGCGGTCCTCGCGTACCTCGCGAAGGTCGATCCCGACGCGGCGCGGCGCGCGCGCTATCGCTACGGCTGCTTCGAGGATTTCGCCGAGGACTCGCAGGCCTACGGCTACGCGGCCACCGTCGGCCTCTCGCGCTCGTGCGAGGATGATGTCGTCGCCGAGCTCGTGGATCTCCGGCGGCGTGCCGCGGACTATGCCGCCCGCGACGGCCGCGTCGCCGCCGACGATTACTTCTTCGCGGAGCAGAACGCGCGTCTCGTGCGCAACGCGGAAGAGTATTACCGCGCGATGTTCGGCGGTCGCGCGCAGTCGTGGAATCTCCGCGACACGCACATGATGCAGACGCTGCAGGCGCTCGTCGCGCACATCCGGCAGACCTCCGGCGCCGCGCGCGCGGTCGTGTGGGCGCACAACTCGCACCTCGGCGACGCCCGCGCCACACACATGGGCCAGATGGGAGAGCTCAACCTCGGCCAGCTGGCGCGTGAGGCGTACGGAACGGATGCGCGGCTCGTCGGCTTCACGACGCACACCGGCACGGTGACCGCCGCGTCGGACTGGGACGAGCCGTCCGAGCGGAAGCGCGTGCGCCCGTCGCTCGACGGCAGCTACGAGCGGCTCTTTCACGACGTCGGCGTCGAGCGATTCTTCCTGCTGCTCGCCGAACCGGCGACGCGCGAGGCGCTCGCGACGCCGCGGCTCGAGCGCGCCATCGGCGTCATCTACCGGCCCGACACGGAGCGAATGAGCCACTACTTCCGCGCGCGCCTGCCCGATCAATTCGACGTCGTGTTTCACATCGATCGCACGCGGGCGGTCGAACCGCTGGAGCCGTGGTCGGTGGACGAAGCCGATCTTCCCGAAACCTATCCGACGGCGCTGTAGAGGAGTGCCATGAGCGTTTCAGCGCAGCAGATCACGGAGCGGCCGATTCGGCTCGCCAGCGCCGGCGCCACGCTGAACGGCGACTTGAGCGTGCCGCCGGCGGCCGTCGGCCTCGTCGTGTTCGCGCATGGCAGCGGCAGCAGCCGCCACAGCTCGCGCAACCGCGCCGTCGCGCAGGCGCTGCAGCACGCCGGCCTCGCCACGCTGCTGCTCGACCTTCTCACCGAGCGCGAAGAGCGCGCGGACGTCGTCACCGGCGAATTCCGCTTCGATATCGATCTGCTCGCAACCCGCGTGGCGGCTGCCGTTGATTGGGCCGCCGCGGACGACGCGGCGACGTCTCTTCCCGTGGGACTCTTCGGCGCGAGCACCGGCGCCGCCGCCGCGCTGATCGCGGCCGCCGATCGGCCGGCGGTGCGCGCCGTCGTCTCGCGCGGCGGCCGCCCCGATCTCGCCGACCGCGCGCTCGACCGCGTCGAGGCGCCGACGCTGCTCATCGTCGGCGGGCGCGACGACGTCGTGATCGCGCTGAACCGGCAGGCGTTCGCGCGGCTCACGGGCCCGAAGGAGCTGCAGATCGTTCCCGGCGCAACGCATCTGTTCGAGGAGCCCGGCGCGCTCGATCAGGTTTCGCGGCTCGCGCGCGACTGGTTCACGCGGCATCTCGGCGCCGCGTGAGCCCGCCGCCGCCGCTCGCGCCCGGCGAGCGAAACGGTCTATAGTCGCCCTACGCGATCGCGCATGGACTATCGATTCGACGAAGCGCTGCCCGTTCTGCGGCGGACGCCGGGCGTCGTCCGCGCGCTGCTGCACGATCTGCCGCCGTCGTGGACCACCGCAACCGAGGGCGCCGGCACCTGGAGCCCGTACGATGTCGTCGGCCACCTGATTCACGGCGAGCGCACCGACTGGGTGCCGCGCATCGAGCACATGCTGCAGCACGGCGACGCGGTGAGGTTGCCGCCCTTCGATCGCGAAGCGATGTTCGCGGCGTCGAAAGGGCGATCGCTCGACGAGCTGCTCGACGCGTTCGAGCGCGCTCGCGGCGAGAGCCTGACGCGGCTGCAGGCGCTCGGCCTGACCGACGCGGATCTCGAGAAGCGCGGACGACATCCGGAGTTCGGGGTCGTGACGCTGGGGCAGCATCTCGCGACGTGGGTCGCGCACGACCTCGGGCACATCAGCCAGATCGTGCGCGTGATGGCGCGGCAGTACTCGGACGCCGTCGGCCCGTGGCGCGCGTATCTCTCGCTGCTGCGGCGCGCGTGACCGCGAAAGGATCGCTATGACCACCGCTGCGACGACATCCACCGACAACCCCGGCGTGCTGGTGTGGCCGCCGCTTTTCTACCTGAGCGCGCTCGTCCTCATGGTGATCCTTCGCGCGCTGGCGCCGCTCCCGATCTTCGCCGTCGCCGCGGCGTGGCCCGCCCTCCTCCTCGTCGTGGCTGGCGTCGCACTGCTGGCGACGGGACGACGAACGATGACCGCGGCGGGGACCAACGTGAACCCGACGCGGCCGGCGACGACGATCGTCTCGTCGGGGCCGTTCCGCTTCACGCGGAACCCGCTCTACGTCGGCGTGACGTTGATATTCACCGGCCTGACGCTCGCGTTCAACACGTGGTGGGGATTCATCCTGCTCGTGCCGGTGCTCGTCACGATGCACTTCGGCGTCGTGCTGCGCGAGGAACGGTATCTCGAGCGGAAGTTCGGCGAGCCGTACCGGCAGTATCGGTCGCGGGTCAGGCGGTATTTCTAGATCGCATGTCACTCGGCCTACGTACTAGATCGCATCGCGTCATCGCTGGACGAGGATCAGCTTCAGCTTCGCCTTCTTCGACGCCTCGAGCGGATTCGGCGTGCTGCCGGCGATCCAGCGCTCAACCTGCTGCAGCGTGATCGCGTGCGTCGTGCACGGCTCGCGGACCTCGACGTCGAGCAGCGTGCCCTGCGCGACCTGCTCGATCCACGGATCGGATCGAAAGCACCTGACGGCGAGCACGACCGCTTCGTACAGCGATTCGGCTTCCACCTCGACGCCGTGCCGGATGCCGCGCGCGTCCTTGAAGCTGACGGTGCACGCGCGGAGCGCCATGGATAAGTAGAGTAGCCGGCGAGGCGAAGAAAAGGCAAATGTGTGCCCGATCCTGCGCACGGTAGACTGCGCGCATGCAGAAGAGGTTTGCCGCCTCACTCATCGTCGTCGCTGCCGTGATCGTGGGACACGGGGAGCAGTCGGCGCCGCGGCCGGTGCATCTCACGCTTCACGAAGGGACCAACATCGCGGCGGCGCTCTCGCCCGACGGCCGCACGATCGCGATCGATCTCCTCGGCACGCTGTGGACGATGCCCGCCGAGGGCGGCGCGGCGACGGCGATCACCGACATTTTTCTCGACGCGCGGCAGCCGTCGTGGTCGCCCGACGGGCGGCGGCTCGCGTTTCAGGCGTATCGCGACAGCACGTGGCAGATCTGGACCGCCGCGCCCGACGGCAAGGAGCTGAAGCCGGCGACGTCGAGCCCGTACGACGATCGCGAGCCGGTGTGGTCGCCCGACGGCGGCCGCATCGCGTTCTCGTCGGATCGCAGCGGCAGCTACGACATCTGGGTGCTGACGATCGCGACCGGCGCGCTCCGGCAGATCACGAACGCCGCGTCCAACGAGTTCATGCCTTCCTGGCGCAGCGACGACGTCGTCGCGTACGTCTCGGACCGGCGCGACAGGCCGGGCATCTACTCCGCGCCGGCAGCGGCGACCGGCGCGGGCGAGACGCTCGTCGCGGCGAGCGACGGCGCGCTCGCGGCGCCGGCGTTCGGACCGGGTGGCGCGGTGGCGTTCAACGCAATCGCCGGCAGCCGCAGCCGGCTCATGGTCAGCGGCGCCGAACGCGTAGATGGGCGCAACATCGCCGATCAAGACGAGGACGTGTTTCCGTTCAGGCCGCAGTGGCTGCCGAACGGCGACGTCCTGTACACCGCCGACGGAAAGATCAAGCGCCGGCCGGCCGCGGGCGGCGCGGCGCGCACCATCGAGTTCAGCGCGGACGTCTCGTTCACGCGGCCTGCGTTCGTGCCCAAGCGCCACCGCTTCGATCTCACGGGCGCGCAGCCGGTGCGCGGCGTCGTGTATCCGGCGATCTCGCCCGACGGACGCCGCGTCGCGTTCGCCGCGCTCGGCGATATCTGGGTGATGGACGTGGACGGCGCGCCGCGGCGGCTGACGAACGATGCCGCGCTCGACACCGCGCCGGCGTGGTCGCCCGACGGCAGGTCGCTGGCGTACTGCTCCGATCGCGCCGGCGGGATGAACATCTGGATCCGCGACGTGCAGAGCGGCGCCGATCGTCAGCTCACGCGGATCGCGACCGCCGCGACGCTGCCCGCGTGGTCGCGCGACGGCGGCCGCATCGCCTTCGTCGACGCGGACGGACAGCTGATGGTCGTCGACGTGGAGAGCGGCGCGGTGCGCAGAATCCACGATCACCTGAACGCGCCCGGCCGTCCGAGCTGGTCTCCCGACGGGTCGGCGGTCGTCGTCTCGTCGCTCAAGGTGTACTCGACGCGGTTCCGCGAAGGCACCAACGAGGTGTTGCGCGTGCCGATCGACGGCTCCGCGGATCGCTGGCTCGATCCGGCGCCGCACAAATCGATCGGCATGCGCGAAGACTACGGCCCGATCTGGTCGCCCGACGGATCGCAGATGGCGGCCATTGTCGACGGCCTGCTGACGGCGTGGCCGGTCGGCCGCGACGGCGCGCCGTTCGGCCCGCCGCGCCCGCTCTCGACGGAGCTCGCCGGGTCGCCCACCTGGAGCGGCGATTCGCGGCAGATCCTCTATCAGACCGACGCCGGGATGAAGATCGTCGACGCCGGCGCGCGGCGCGTCGTCCGCGAGATCGCTCCGCGCCTCACCTGGACGCCGGCGCCGCCGCACGACATCGTCTCGCGCGCGAGCGCGGCCGAGCGGACGAAGACCGTCCACGCCGGCCGCTTCTGGAACGGCGTCGCCGACGCGGTCCAGCGCGACGTGGACATCGTGCTCGACGGCAACCGCATCAGGAGCGTCGAGCCGCATCGCGCGCCGCACGCCGGCGCGGTCGTCGACGCGTCGAACGAGACGGTCATTCCCGGCCTGATCGAGATCCACACGCACCTGAGCCAGACCTTCGGCGAGGCGCTCGGCCGCGCGTTCCTGTCGTGGGGCATCACGACGGTCCGGAATCCCGCGACGAACACGTTCGAGGCGATGGAAGCGCGCGAGTCGTTCGAGTCGGGCGCGCGCGTCGGCCCTCGCCTGATCACGACCGGCGAACCGTTCGACGGCACGCGCATCTACTATCCGGGCGGCACGTCGCTCGGCGACACCGGCCAGGTGCCGCTGGAGCTGCAGCACGCGAAGGACTTCGACTACGACTTCGTCAAGACCTACGTGCGGCTCCCGGATCTGATGCAGAAGCGGATCATCGAGGCGGCGCACGCGATGGGCATGCCGGTGACGTCGCACGAGCTCTATCCGGCCGTGGCGTACGGCGCCGACGGCGTCGAGCACATCCGCGGCACGAGCCGCCGCGGCTACTCGCCGAAGGTGAGCGCGCTCATGCGATCGTACCGCGACGTGATCGATCTGCTGACGGCGTCGAAGATGACGCTGACGCCGACGATCGGGATCCAGGGGGGCTTCCGGCTGCAGACGCTCCGCGATGCGTCGTGGATCGACGACCCGCGGATTCAGGCGCTGTATCCGGCGTCGATCGCCGCGCGCTGGCGCGGCGAGACGCGAACGCCGGCCTCGGCCGCGGCGCTCGCCGACGCGCAGCGGCTCGTCGCGCCGCAGGAGCGGACCGTATTGCAGGTGGTGCGCGGCGGCGGCCGTGTGACCGCCGGCACCGACGCGCCGATCAACCCCTACGGGCTCAGCCTGCTGATGGAGATGGAGAACTACGCCGAGGGCGGCCTCACGCCCGCCGAGGTGCTGCGGACGGCGACGAGCGTGTCCGCCGACGCGATGGGCGTCGGCGCCGACATCGGCCGCCTCGAGCCCGGCAAGCTGGCGGATATGACGTTCATCGACGGCGATCCGCTGCAGAACGTGAAGGACCTGCGCCGCGTGCGGCGGGTGATCAAGGACGGGAATGTCTACGAGATGTCCGCGCTGGTTTCGCGCTGACAGACGCCTCGAAATTAAGAATTAAGAAAATTAAGAATTAAGAATTCGTGACTGTGGACAACGAATTCTTAATTCTCAATTCCTAACTGTTAATTGCGTCCGCCGACGGCGAACTGGACGTAGCCGTCGGCGATCGTCTCGTCCGGGTTCGCGCCGAAGAGCGCGAGCAGCTCGCTGATCACCGTCGCTTTGTCCTCGGCGTCGCGGCGGGACCACGTGCGCGACTTCAGCTCGATGAAGTAGCCGTCGGTCGCCGGCGTGATCAGGCGATCGAGGTGCAGGTAGAACTCGACGCCGCGGTAGACGAGCAGCCAGCGCCGCCGATCCTTCTCGACGACGTGCTCGGCGGCGGGGCGGAAGTACTCGCGGTAGAAGCGCACCGACTGCGCCGCCGGCGCGAGATACCGGGAGCGGAAGAGGAGGACCGCGCCGAACTCTTCCTCGCGCGTCCGGCCGGTGAGGGTCAAGCGCGATCGCGCGCCGGTGACGCGGCCCTCCTGGTCGAGGAACTCGTCCTCGCGGAACCGGAGCCACCCCTGCTCCGGGTCGTCGAACGACCAGTAGGTGTCGTACTGGTGGTAGCGGCTCGATCGCACGACGGTCACCTGCTTGCTCGCCAGCACGGCGAGCGCGTGCGCTTCGGACGCGATGCGCGCCTTCACCTGCACCTCGAACGATTCCTGCTCGACGGCGCCGCCCACCGCGACGAGCTTCTGCAGGACGCTCACCTCGCGGCTCGTGAGGAAGAGGTCGACGCGCCGCGCGGCGTCGCGCGCCGCCTCGCGCAGCCCGCGCTCGTCGAGCGTGAGGAGCGCGCGGTCGCGCATCAGCCACCGGCCGTTGCACATCGCGTCGACCACGTCGGTGGACTTCGACGCGTAGACGATCTGCGCGTAGATGCCGTTCGGATCGCGATCGAACGCCGGCACGTTGTGCAGGCGATCGAGATCGACGACGATCAGGTCGGCGCGCTTGCCGGCCTCGAGCGATCCGGTGAGGTGATCGAGGTGCATGGCGCGCGCGCCCATGCGCGTCGCCATGGCCAGCGCGTCGCGCGCCGGCAGCGCCGTCGGATCGCCGCCGGCGCCCTTGGCGACGAGCGCCGCGAGCCGCATCTCCTCGAACATGTCGAGGTCGTTGTTCGACGCCGCGCCGTCGGTGCCGATGCCGACGTCGACGCCGAGCTCGAGCATGCGCGCCACCGGCGCGATGCCGGCGCCGAGCTTCAGGTTGCTCGTCGGGTTGTGCGCGACGCCGGCGTTGAAGTTCTTCAGCGCGCGGATCTCGCCTTCGTCCACGTGCACGCAGTGCGCGGCGAGCACCTTGGCGTCGAACAGCCCGTGCTTCTTCACCCACGGCACGACCGGCATGCCGTGCTCGCGGCGCGACATCTCGACCTCGAGCGCCGTTTCGGCGAGGTGGATGTGCAGCGGCACGTCGAACTCGGCGGCGAGCTCCGCGCACGCGCGCAGGATTTCCGATGTGCACGTGTACGGCGCGTGCGGCGCCGGCGCCGGGACGATCAGCGGATGGGCGCGCCAGCGCTCGATGAAGTCGCGCGCGCGCGCCAGCGAGTCCTCGTAGCTGGTCGCGTCGGGCGTCGGGAAGCGGAGCACCGTCTGCCCGCACAGCGCGCGCATGCCGGCGTCGGCCGCCGCCTGCGCGATCGCATCCTCGAAGTAGTACATGTCGGCGAACGAGGTGACGCCGGAGCGGATCATCTCGGCGCAGGCCAGCTTCGTGCCGAGCGCGACGAAGTCGGGACTGACGAACTCGCGCTCGACCGGCATCATGTAGCCCATCAGCCACACGTCGAGGCGGAGATCGTCGGCGAGGCCGCGCAGCAGCGTCATGGGCGCGTGCGTGTGCGCGTTGACGAGGCCGGGCATCACGACACGGCCGCCGCAGTCGATCGTCTCGGCCGCCGTGAACGCGTCCGCCTCGGCGCCGACGGCGGCGATGGAATCGCCCGCGACGGCGACCGAGCCGCGGCGATGGATCGTAAACCGCTCATCCATCGTCAGCACGACGGCGTTGGTCAGCCGCAGATCGCAGGTGGGCACGGGTTCGTTCGATTGTATGCCGGCGGCGCCGCGCCCGTAATGAACCACAAAGACACAGAGACACCGAGAAGACGACGTGGAGCGCGCGTCGCACGCCGCCGCGGCAGCGGCGGCGCCCGCATGGTCGGCCGGCTTCGCCGGCCGACGTGCGACGCGCGCTCCGCAACTCCGCGTGCTCCGCGGGCTCTGCGGTTGCTCCTCTCAGCGTCTCTGCGTCTTTGTGGTTGACTACGTCCGGATCTGCTTCAGCGCGTCGTGGAAGGCGTCGAACAGCTGCTCCTCGCGGCGCTGGAAGTCGCGGTCGATCTCGCCGCGTCGTGCGCCGAAGTCCGCCTGCACGTTGGCGGCGTCGGGGACGGCGGCGAGCGCATTGGCCAGCCGCGTTTGCGCGAGCTTCACCGCCTGCTGGTAGACGAGGTCCGCGGCGCGCTGCGCCGCGTCGCGCTTGTTCGCCGCCTGCTCGACCAGGCGCCGCTCTTTCTCGAGCGCCGCCTGCAGATCCGACTGCTGCTGCGCGCGGTTCGCCTGCAGCGCGTCGCGCCACGCCGCCTCCGCGGCATCCGTGGCCTTGCGGCGCGCGTCGAACGCCGCCGCGCGCGCGGCGAACTGCTTGTCGAGCGTGAGCGTGCGCCCGATCTCGTCGAGGCGCGATCGGTAGTCGGCATCCGCTTTCTCGAGCGCCGCCGCCTTCGCGCCGTCGGCCGCCTCGTCGGCCGCGAGGTAGCCCTGCTGCGCCTCGATCAGATCTGAGGCGCGCGTGCTCCTCGCGTCGGCCTGCGCCGCCTCGAACGCGTTTCGCGTTTGCGCGAGCGCGTTGTCGCGGACCGTCGCGGCGTCGGCGCACGCGGCATCGAGCGCCGCCAGCGGCGGACGCGCGGCCGCGAGCGCGTGCAGCGCCCCTTGTCGATCCGCTTCGAGGCTCTCGAGGCGCTGGCGGTGCCAGGCCTCGAGCGCCGACAGATCCCGCGAGTGCTGCAGCGTGAGCTCCGCGAGCGTCATGGGGTGAGAGATCTGACCCCGTTTGCCGCCCCGCGTCAATGCCCGATGACGAGCAGCGCGGCGGAGAGCGCCGAGAGCAGCCAGAGCGTCGCGCCGACGTCGCGCCATCGGCCGACGGCCGCGTAGAGCAGCGCGTGGAGGACGAAGCCCCACAAAAGCCCCTGCGTGATCGACAGCGTGAGCGGAATCAACACGGTGGCGACGAACGCCGGCAGCGCGTCCTCGATCGACGAGAAATCGATCGCGGCGATCGACTGGAACATCGAGACGCCGACGAGGACGAGGACCGACGCCGTCGCGTAGCCGGGCACCGCCGCTGCGAGCGGCGCGAGGAAGAAGCACGGGAGAAAACAGAGCGCCGTGACGACCGACGCGCGGCCCGTGCGCGCGCCCATGCGGATGCCCGCGATGCTCTCGACGTACGCCGTGCCCGGCGACGTGCCCGCGAGGCCGGCCGAGAGCGTCGCGAGCGCGTCGACGATCAGCCCGCGGCGCAAATTGATCGGCCGGCCGTCCGGATCGGTGAGCCCCGCGGCGCTCGCGACGCCGATGAAAGTCGAGAGCGAATCGAACAGATCGGTGAAGAGAATCGCGAGAATCGACGGCAGGAGCGCGAGGTTCAGCGCGCCGCGGACGTCGAGCGCGAGAAACGCCGACGAGAAATCGGGCGCGCTCGTCAGCCGCTCGGGCCGCTTCTCGTAGCCGAGCGCCCACGCCAGCGCCGTCACCGCGAAGATCGCGGCGAGGAACGCCAGCGGATTCTCCCGCCGCATCAGCGCCGCCGCGATGAGCAGCCCGACGAGCAGCAGCACCGCGCGATGATCGAGCGTGCCCATCCGTACGAGCGTCGACGGATCGCCCACAATGAGCCCTGCGTTTCGCAGGCCGATGAACGTGAGCAGCAGCCCGATGCCCGCCGCCGCCGCCGCTCGCAGCGACGCCGGAATCGCCAGCGCGATCCGCTCCCGCAGCGGCGTCGTGGAGACGAGCAGGAAGAGGACGCCCGCCCAGAAGACCATGCCGAGCGCCGTCTGCCACGGCACTCTGCTCTGCAGCACGATCGTGAACGCGAAGAACGCGTTGAGCCCCATGCCGGGCGCGACCGCAAACGGCAGCCGCGCGTAGAGGCCCATCAGCAGCGTCATGCTGCTCGCGACGAGGACGGTCGCGGTCATCGCGCCCGAGAACGGCATCCCGGTGCCCGCGGTCGCGAGAATCGCCGGGTTCACGACGACGATGTACGCCATCGTGAAGAAGGTGGTGATGCCGCCGACGACGTCGGCGTAGATCGCGCGATCGGAGGAGCCGGAGGGCGGCACGCGGGTGTGCATGCTACCATCCTCGCGTTCACGCGACCCGATGCCTCCGATGCGCGCATCGCTCTCCGCCGCTTGTCTCGCGAGCGTCCTGCTCGCGTCGTGCGTCGCGCGCGACGCCGCCGCGCCTGCCCGCGCGTCGGCCGCAGCGCGGCCCATCGTCGTGCAGGGCGCGATGGACGTCGAGATCCGGCGGCTCGCCGCCGCGCTCGATCACGCGGAGGAACAGAAGGTCCGCGGCTGGACGTTCTGGCGCGGCGAGGTCGACGGCTACCCGGTCGTGATCTCGAAGACGCTCAAGGGCATGGAGAACGCGGCCGCCGCGACGGCGCTCGCGGCCGAGCGGTACGATCCGATCGCGATCGTCAACCAGGGGACGGCCGGCGGCCATCAGCCGGATCTCCACGTCTTCGACATCGTGCTCGGCGACGAGGCGATCAACATCGGATCGTTCAAGACCGGCTACCGCGAGCGCGGCGGCGGGAGCCGCTTCGAGGAGTGGGCGCCGCTCGATCTGATGCGCTCGGACGGAAGCGCCGGCAACGATCCGAGCGCCCGGACCATGCGGCGGTTTCGCGCGGACGAAGGGCTGCTCGCCGCGGCGCGGCGCGTGCGCGATCGCTACCGCAAGGGACGCGTGGTGGACGGCGTGATCGCCTCGAGCGAGATCTGGAACAGCGAGCTCGATCGCATCGCGCAGCTCCACGATCGGTTCGGGACGACGGCCGAGGAGATGGAGACCGCATCGGCCGCGCAGATCGCCGGCCTGTTCGGCATCCCGTTCCTCGGCATCCGCGTGGTCTCGAACAACATCACCAACGGCGGGACGTACGATTCATCCACGGGCGCCGCGTGCCAGGAGTACGTGCTCGAGGTCGTGAGGAGCTACGCGGCCTCGACGGCGAGCCGCGTAATTAAGAATTAAAGAAATTGAGAATTAAGAATTCGTGATCACGGTCGTGACGGCGTGACGACGAATTCCTAATTCCGAATTCTCAATTCTTAATTTCACGCTGCGCGCTCATCAGGCAGCGTGGGCAGCCTCGCGCCCTCGTGCCCCGCCTGATCGGCGCCGAAGCCGAACTCGTAGATCACGCGCAGGTCGTGGATCAGCTCGTCGCGGCGGTGCAGGAGCGTGGCCGGATCAACCGTGCCCTCGTTCACCTCCGCGAGCAGCGAGCGGTACCGCTCGGACACGATCCAGAGCCGGTGCGCGAACGATCGGTGCGCGAAGAGACGCGCCTCGACCCCCATGACGGCGTAGAGCACGAACGCGAACAGCGCGACCCCGTTCGCGGCGACCGCGCCGATCGCGTACGAGCGCTGCGAGAAGAGCACGGCCGCGATCGTCGCGGCGGTCGCGATCGACAACAGCGCCGTGATGACGATGCGGCACGCGAAGACGACGCCGACGATCCGCTCCGCGGCGCGGGCGTGGACCGTGTAATTCTGCGCCGTCTGATCGGAATCCAGACGCAGGTGGTCGACGATTGTGAGTGAAAACATGAGTATTCTCCCGTGATCGGCGACGTTGCGGCCGTTCAGTGCAAGCGCCGAACCACGTCGCCCCCCGCGTGCCGGATTCCGCATCCGATTACAGGTTGTGGTATATGGTGGCGCGACTCCCGAGATGATCACGCGACGGCGGTTCCTCGCCTCGGCTGGCGCACTCGCGATCGCGCCGCGGCTCCGCGCCGGCGCGGCGCGCTACGACCTCGTCGTGAAAGGCGGCCGCGTCGTCGATCCGGCGAGCCGCCTCGATCGCGCCGCCGACGTCGGGATCGAGGGCGGGCGCATCCGCGCGATCGAGCCGGGCATCGCCACGAGCGATGCCGCGGAGGTCCTCGACGCGCGCGGCAAGATCGTCACGCCCGGCTTGATCGACATCCACGTGCACGTCGGCGCGCCCGACCTCACGCCGGCGATGCTGCTCCGCGACGGCGTCACGTCGATGGTGGACGGCGGATCGGCTGGCGCCGACAACATCGACGCGCTCGTGCGCGTGGCGCAGGCCGCGCCGAACCGGGTGCGCATCTTCCTGAACGTCGCCAGGACCGGCGTCACCGCGGGCGGCGAGCTGATGGACATCGCCGCGGCCGACGTCGACGCGGCGACCCGCGCGATCGAGCGGCACCGCGACTGGATCGCCGGCGTGAAAGTGCGGCTGTCGCAGAACGTCGCCGGCGATCACGACCTCGAAGCGGTGCGCCGCGCGCGGCGCGCCGCGGGGCCGCTGCCGGTGATGCTGCACGTCGGCCAGACGTTCTCTCCGCTGCCGAAGATCCTCGAGCTGCTGAACCCGGGCGACATCGTCACGCACATCTACTCGCCGCCGCCGCACAGCCTGCTCGACGCCGCCGGACGCGTGCTGCCGGAGGTGCGGGCGGCGCGCAGGCGGGGCGTGCGGTTCGACGTCGGCAACGGGCGCAACGGCCACATCACGTGGCCGATCGTCGACGCGGCGACGAAGGACGGCTTCTGGCCGGACACGATCTCCTCGGACATCACGGGGCCGGGCCGCACGTTCCGCGTGTTCAACCTGCCGACGGTCGTGTCGAAGTTCCTGATGCTCGGGATGCCGCTCGACCGCGCGATCGCGTGCGTGACGCGCGACGCGGCGGCGAGCGTCGCAGCGTTTCGCGATCTCGGCACGCTCAAGCCGGGCGCGCCCGCCGATCTCGCCGTCCTCGAGCTCCGCGACGGCGACTTCGAGTTCGTCGACAACGAGGACGCGAAACGGACGGGCAGACAAATGCTGTCGGCGTTCGCTGTCGTGATTAACGGGAAGCGAACGCCGACAGCCTGAACGTGCAAAGGCTGGGAATGCAAAGGCGGGAAGGCCCGTTCCTTCAGCCTTTGTCTTTTAGCCTTCCATCGTTCAATCCTTCGTCATATCTGCCTTCCCGCCCTCCCGCCTTGAATTCCTGCCCTTTTGCCTTCCTGCCTTACTGCCTTGCGGCGGTTGGAGCCGACACGGCATCGATCGGCTCCAACCTCACGATCGCCGCAGAATGGTTCGCGCCGACCCAGAAGGCGACCGGCGTCGTCTGGTTGTCGACGAAGACGCGGCGCACGTTGGTCGGCACCGGCAGGAAGTACTCGACGAAGCCTCCGGTCTTCGGATCGAGACGGTTGATGCGGTCGTTGTATTCGCCGCCGCTCCACACGTCGCCGTTGCGATCGGCCGTCACGTCGTACGGCCACGCGCCGGAGGTCGGGACGCTCCACTCCCGGAATTCTTCGCTGCGCGTGTCGAACATGCCGATGCGATCGGCGTTGTTCTCGCCGAACCAGAGGCGATCCTGCGCGTCCATCATTCCGCGCCGCGGGCCCGAGCGCGCGGTCGGCGTCTTGAAGATCTTGATCGCGCCGGTCTTCGCGTCGATGCGGCCGACGTCCTGGGCGCCGAGGGCGAGGAACCAGCCGTTGTTGTGCGAGTCGGGAATCACGTCGTACACGTTCGGCCGCGGGATCTTGTAGGGCTCGAACACCTCGAACGTGCCCGACGCGATATCGAGCCGCAGCACCGTGTAGGTGCCGGCGTCCTGCAGCCAGACTTTGCCGTCCACGTGCGACCGCCCCGGCCCGACCTGATTGATCTGCACGTGCGGGCCGTTCAGCGCCGGCGGCAGGCTCCACGTCTGGAACGTCTCCGTCTTCCGATCGAACTTCGCGATGCCGCCCTGGAACTGCATGCCGAGCCAGATGTTCTCGTCCTCGTCGAACCGCACGCCGAGGATCCCGGTGGGCGCGCTCGGCTTCAGCGTCGGAATCGTGTACTCGGTGATCTTCCCGCTGCGCGTATCGAGCTTGCCGAGAATCTGCTCGCCGAAACTCGCGTACCACGCGAGCCCCTTCGAGTCGACGACGACGTCGTGCGGCTGCCGCGTGCGCTGCGGCAGATCGTAGGTCGTGTAGATCGCCTCGGTCGCCTTGCCGGAGGGCCTCGGCAGCGTCTTCAGCGGATAGCTCCAGGGCGCGCCGCCGCTCAGATTGATCGTCGCGAGGTACTCGGCCTGACGCCGCCACGCCGCGAGCCGCTGCTCCGGGTTGTCGGGGCCGCCGCCGATGCGCGGTGCCACCAGCTTCTGGATCTTCATCGGGAACGACAGCTGCGGGTAGGTGGACATCCGCTCGATCACCTTGACGAGCTGATCGGCGGTGTACTTCGTGCGCGCGACGCGCTCCAGCGTGTGGCAGTGCGTGCATCCGCGGATGGAGGCCTTCTGCGCGTCGGTGCCCGGAAAGCTCGCGAGCCATTCGGCGTTGGTGAGCTGCGCCGCGAGGTCGCGCGTCTTCTGCAGCTTGAGATCGAGCGTGGTCGTCTTGCCCGCGGCGACGTCGACGGCGGACGCGCCCTCGAGATCCCAGCCGGTCGCGCGAACGCGCACGGCGTACGAGCCGGGCTCGAGCCGCGACGCGGGGAACCGGAAGCGTCCCTGCCGATCGCTGACGACCGTCGTCGTGATCGTCGAGCCCGTTTTCTTCGCGCTGACGAGGACGCCTTCCATCGGGCCCTCTTCCGCGGACGACACCTGGCCCGCGATCGCAGGCGGCTGCGGCGCCTGCGCGCGCACACGATCGACGCCGCCGGAAGCGAGCGCGGCGACGAAAACGACGGCTATGTTCAGCGTGCAACTCGATCGCATCGGAACCTCCGGAGAGCGCGCTGATTGTAGATGATCGGGGCGCGCGCGCAAGGCAGGAAGGCAGAAAGGCAGGAAGGCAGAAATTCGAGGCAGGAGGGCGGGAAGGCGGAAATGACGAAGGCTGAATGTCAGAAGGCTGAAAGGCCAAGGCTGAAAGGTCAAGGCTGAACGGACTCCTTTCCACCCTCGGCCTTTCAACCTTCGTCATTCCCGTCTTCCATCCGTTGTGCCTTGAATTCCTGCCCCGCTGCCTTCCTGCCTTCCTGCCTTGCGTAGAATCACCCACGTGATCGTCGGCCGCACCGTTGTTTGCCTCATCGCGTTCGCCGCAGCGATCTCGTGCGGCCGCCCTCAAACGCACGAGCTTGCCGCCCCCGGCACGCTGCGGGGCGCCAACGTGCTGCTCGTGACGATCGATACGCTGCGTCAGGATCGCGTCGGCGCGTACGGCAACCCGAACCATCTCACGCCGACGATCGATCGGCTCGCGGCGGGCGGGGTTCGCGTCGCGCACGCGTTCACAACGGCGCCGCTCACGCTGCCGGCGCACGCGTCGATTCTCACCGGCCTGCTGCCGCGGCGCCACGGCATCCACAACAACACGGGCTTCCGGCTCGACGACCGCGCGCCGACGCTCGCCGCCGCGCTCGCCGGGGCCGGTTACCGCACCGGCGCCTTCGTCGGCGCGTTCGTGCTCGACGCGCGCTTCGGCCTCAACCGCGGTTTCGCCGCGTACGACGATCATCTGCCGCACGGCGAACGCGCGTCGTTCCACTTCGCCGAGCGGCGCGCCGCCGACGTCGTCCGCCTCGCGGGCGACTGGATCCTGCAGCCGGCCGCCGGCGCCGCGCCGTGGTTCGCGTGGGTGCACCTCTTCGATCCGCACGCGCCGTACGACGCGCCGCCGGAATACCGCAGCGGCCGCGCGCCGTACGATGGGGAGGTGGCGTACGCCGACGCGATGCTCGGCGCGCTCGTCGCGCGGCTGCAGCAGGCGCGGGCGCTCGATCGCACGCTGATCGTCGTCACCGCCGATCACGGCGAATCGCTCGGCGAGCACGGCGAGACGACGCACGGGCTCTTCGCGTACGACGCGACGCTCGCGGTGCCGCTGGTGCTGTCGGCGCCGCATTTGACGGCGCGCACGATCGACGCTCCGGTGTCGCACGTCGATCTGATGCCGACGATTCTCGATCTCGTCGGCGTGCGCCTCGACGCGCAGCTGGATGGCGAGTCGCTGGCGCGCGCGCCGGCGGCCGATCGCGTGCTGCAGTTCGAGGCGCTCGACGCGTCGATCACGCGCGGCTGGGCGCCGCTTCGCGGCATCGTGCAGCGCGGCTGGAAATACATCGACCTGCCGGAGCCGGAGCTGTATGACCTTGCGTCCGACCCGCACGAGGAGCGCAACCTCGCCGGCCGCGATTCTCGCGCCGACGTGCTGCGGCGGCTGTTCCAGACGACGGCCGGCGTGGAAGCGGCGGCGCCTCGCGTCGCCTTGGACGCCGAGGCGGCCGGCCGCCTGCGATCGCTTGGATACTCCGCTGGCACGGCGCCCAAACACGCGATCACCGTGGCTGATGACCCGAAGCGCCTCGCCGCGCTGAACGAGCGGTTCAACACGGCGCTGACGGCGTTCGACCAGGGACGATCGCGCGAGGCGCTCGACGCGCTCCTCGACGTTCTCCACGAGCGTCCCGATTTCGCCGCTGCGCGGACGAGCGCCGCCACGGTGCTCACCTCCGAGGGCGATCCGCGCGCGGCGGTGCGGCTGCTCGACGAGGGCGTCGCGCGCGGCGACGCCTCGCCGGATCTCCTGGCGCATCTCGGGCGCGCGCGGCAGGCGGCCGGCGATCTGCGCGGCGCCGCGGCGGCGCTCGAGCGCGCGCGATCGGCCGGCGGCGAGAACCCCGAGGTCGCCGTCGATCTCGCGATCGTCGATGCGGGCCTCGGACGCGCCGACGCGGCGCGCGCGTTGTTCGAGGAGGTGCTCGCGCGCGCGCCGTCGAGCGCGACGACGTGGTACAACCTCGGGCTGCTCGAGCTGCAGCAGAAGCGGCCCGCCGAGGCGGCGGCGGCGTTCCGGCGCGCGACCGCGATCGAGTCCGAGTACGGCGACGCGTGGCAGGCGCTCGGCGCATCGCTCGTGGCCAGCGATCGCCGCGGCGCGATCGAGGCGTGGCGGAAGGCGGAGCGCCTGCGCCCGCGCGACTACGATCTGCTGTTCAACCTCGGGATGCTCGTCGCCGACAGCGACGCGCCCGCCGAGGCGATTCCCTACCTGCAGCGGTTCGTCACCGAGGCGCCGCGCGAGCGCTACGCGGACGACATCGCGCGCGTACGCGCCACCGTCGAGCGATTGGCGCGGCGGGCGCGATGACGAGGGGATTCGGGATTCGGGATTCGGGATTCGGCCCACGAATCCAGGCGGCGCTCGTTGGCGTCGCTTTGGCCCTCTGCGTCTCTTGCCGCAGCGAGTCGCGTGCGACGACGCCGCTCGCTGCCGGCGCGCTTCGCGGCGCGAACGTGCTGCTCGTGACGATCGACACGCTGCGCGCCGATCACATCGGCGCCTACGGCAGCGCGCTCGGCGCGACGCCGACCATCGACCGCCTCGCGCGCGAGGGGCTGCGCTTCGACGTCGCCTACGCGCACGTGCCGCTGACGCTCCCGTCGCACACGACGATCATGACGGGCCTCTACCCGTTCTCGAACGGCGTGCGCGACAACGGGTCGTTCCGCTTCGACGGCGCGAAGCCGACGCTCGCGGCTCGGCTCAGGCGCTCCGGATACCGCACCGGCGCCTTCGTCGGCGCATTCGTCCTCGACGCGCGGTTCGGCCTGAACGCCGGCTTCGACGTCTACGACGATCGCGTCCAGGGCGCGTCGGCAAACCTCGAGATCGTGCAGCGCGCCGCGCATGACGTCCTCGCGCCGGCGGCCGCTTGGATCACGAATCCCCAATCCCCAACCACTCCCAATCCCCAATCCCCAACCACTTCCAATCCCCAATCCCCAACCCCCAAGCCCTGGTTCGCGTGGGTCCACCTCTACGATCCCCACGAACCGTACGCGCCGCCCGAGCCGTTCGCGTCGCGGTACGCGCAGGATCCGTACTCAGGAGAAGTTGCGTACGCGGACTCGGCGCTTGGCGCGTTCTTCGATCGGCTGCGCGCCGCCGGCGCGCTCGATCGGACGCTCGTCGTCATTGCGTCCGATCACGGCGAGTCGCTCGGCGAGCACGGCGAGCGCACGCACGGGCTCTTCGCGTACGAATCGACGCTGCGCGTGCCGCTCGTCGTGTGGGCGCCGGGCGCCATCGCGCCGGCCGTCGTCTCGTCGCCTGCGCGTCTCGTGGACGTCGCGCCGACGATTCTCGATCTCGTCGGCGCGCCGGCATCGGCGGGGGACGGGCGCAGCCTTCGGCCGCTCGCCGGCGTCGATCCCGCGCGCGACAGCGATCCGGGTTCGTACTTCGAGGCGCTGAACGCGAACCTGACGAGGAACTGGGCGCCGCTCAAGGGCATCGTCCGCAACCGGGTGAAGCTGGTCGATCTGCCGATCCCGGAGCTCTACGATCTCGAGAAGGACCCGCACGAGACCAGGAACCTGTACGCGTCACAGCGCGAGCGCGCGCGCGATCTCGAAGCGCGGCTGGACCGACTCGATGCGGCGCGCGGGCAGGCGGTGCAGCGGCCGGCACCGCTCGACGGCGACGCCGACGCGCGCCTCCGCTCGCTCGGCTACGTCGTCGGCGGCGCGCCGCGGCCGGCGCGCGCCTTCACGGCGGCCGACGACCCGAAGCGCCTCGTGCACCTCGACGCGATGCTCGACGATGCGGCGGCGTCGCTCGCGCGAGGCGACGCGGGTGCCGCCGCGGCGACGCTCGAGGCCGTGATACGCGAGCGTCCGGATCTGACGCTCGCGTACGACCGGCTCGCGTTCGTGCTGCGCGGCGCCGGGCGCATCGGCGACGCCGTCGCGCTGCTCGACCGCGCCGCGCGCGGCGGCCACGCGGACCGCGCGCTGCTGCGCTCGCTCGGCGCGACGCTGCGGGACGCCGGCGATCTCGCGAGATCGATCGCCGTGCTCGAGCCGCTCGCAAAGGAGGACGCCGGCGATCTGCAGACGCTCGACGCGTTGGGGCAGGCCTACGCCCGCGCGCGCCGCCCGCGCGACGCGGAGGCGATGTTCCGCCGCGTGCTCGCGGCGTCGCCGAACGCGTCGGCGACGTGGAACAACCTGGGCGCGTTGTATCTGGGCGAGAACAGAATCGACGAGGCGTTCGACGCGCTGTCGAAGGCGGTCGCGATCAACCCGGATCTGCCGGGCGCGCACAACGGCCTCGGCGTCGCGTACGCGAGGAAGGGAGATGTGGCGCGCGCTGAAGAGGAATGGCGCCGCGCGCTGGCGCTGCGGCCCGACTACGCCGACGCGCGCGCGAACCTCGAGCGCGCGCGGCGCAAAGATCGCTGAGAGAGCGAAGGCCGCAAAGACAAGAGGGGCCGCGAAGAACGTCTTCGCGGCCCCCTTTGCGCTCTTTGCTTCCTTTGCGCTCTTTGCTGCTCTTTAGAACTCGAATCGGAATCCCATCTGGAAGACGCGCGGGTCGAGCACGGCGATCACCGTCCTCGGCGCCGTCACCGACAGGTTGAAGTTCGTCACCGGGTCGGCGTTGAGCAGGTTGTAGATGTCGAGCATCAGCGTCGCCTTCCGCGAGCCGCCGAGCGGGATCGCCTTGTCGATGCGGAAGTTGAGCAGGTTCACCGCCTCCGAGCGGTTCGCGTCCATGTTCGTCGCGAAGAACGCGCAGTTGAAGTTGCAGACGTTGAGGTTCACCGTGCCGTCCGGAATGACCAGCGAGTACGGGAAACCGCTCTGGAACCGGTAGTTCATCCCGACGCCGATCTCGCCCGGGAACTGGTAGTGGCCTGACAGCTGCGCGTGGTACATCGTCGTCTTCTGGCGATTCGGCGCGGTCGCGCTGACCGACAGCTGCGGGCCGACGCCGATCGGATCGGTCGAGAGCGGGCTCGTCGAGCCCCAGTCGGGGATGTCAGCCGATCGCTCTTCGTTCCGCCACTGGTAGTCGCCGCTCGTCTGGAAGAAGAACTTCGATCCGAAGCGCTTCGTGAACGCGACCTCGATCGTGTCGTAGTTGAAGTCGCTGCCCACGGAGTTCGTGTACGCCGTATCGGTCGCGTCCGCGAGGCGGTCGGGCACGTCGAGCAGGCTGTACGACACGCCGTTGACGACCTCCGTCTTCGGGACCGTCAGCTGTCCGACCCACGCGGTGACGATGGGCGTGAAATAGAACGGCACGTAGTTGCGCTGCATCTTCCGCACGTAGGTGCCGCGGATCGACGACTCCTGCCAGAACTGCCGCTCGAGAGTGAAGCTCACCTCGTCGGTGTAAGGCGTCTTCGTGTTCGGATCGACCGGCGCGTCGGCGCCGCCGAGGCGCGTACGGAACGCGCCGAGCTCCTGTACGCCGTCGTACTTTCCATTGCGGTTCAGGTCGTTGAAGAAGTACTCGACGTAGCGCTGACCCGCCGGGTTCGCCGACGAGTAGCCGTCGGCCAGGTTGTTGTAGTACCGGCCGTAGAACGCCTTGAGCACGCTCTTGCCGTCGCCGCTCAGCCCGTAGCTCACGCCGACGCGCGCCGCCACGTTGTTCTGCTTGAAGAACGACGCGCCGGGCACCGTCGACGAGCACGGGAAGATGCGTCCGCCGTCGCCCGCCTGCAGCGCCGTCGTCGCGTCGCAGATCTCCGGTTTGCGGATGCCGTCCTTGTAGCCGACGTCCTGGTAATCGTACCTGACGCCCGCCGTCAGCGACACGCGGTTGTTGAACGCCCAGCGATCCTGCGCGTACACCGAGTAGTGCTGATCGAGGTTGGCTCCCGCCGTCCAGCCGTTGTTGTAGTCGCTCGGCAGGCCCGTGTCGACGAACCGGATCCGATCCGCGGTGGGCGAGGTCGGCGTCGCGTACGAGAGGCGGTACGGACCCGACTGCCCGTTGATGCCGAAGTGATACGAATCGTAGATGTCCTCGAAGCCGAACTTGAAGTCGTGGCTGCCCGCCTTCCCCGGCAGGTAATACGTGGCCTGCGCCTTCACCTGCGGCTTCGAGCGGAACGTGGCGAACGCGTTCCAGCCCGAGCCGGTCTGCAGGCCGGAGACGGACCGGTAGATCGCCGGGATGTTGACCGCCGCGGCGCGCGGATCGACGGCGGGCACCATCGGCCAGTCGAGCGTGAAGCGGCCGACGTTCACGTTGAGGAACGCGCGGTCGCTCAGGACCGACTGCCACTCGCCCTTGTACATCTTCGACCAGCTGTTCTGCGCGAGGATCGACTGCGGTCCCACGAGCGTCGACAGGTTGCGGAACGGCTTCTCTTTGTGGCCGGCCTGGAAGTAGCCGATGATTGTGTTGTTCTTGCTGACCTTCGCCGTGCCCTTCGCGGTGTAGTTGTGGAACAGCCCGAGATCGGTCGCGACGCTCTGCGACACGCCGGCGACCTGTTTGTTGATCTTGAACTGGTTATACGCGCCGTAGAACCACACCTTGTCGCGCATCACCGGCCCGCCGAGATCCGCGTGCCCTTCCCAGAACAGCAGGTTCGGGTTGTTGCACTGCTGCACGCCGTCGCCGTTGGTCGGGCAGATGTAGCCGCGCGACGCGATGTTGCTCGTCTCGCCGTTGGCGCCGACGAACTTGCCCGGCTCGTACGAGAGGTGCTCGAGGCCCTTGAACGTGTTCCCGCCGCTCTTGATCGTCGTCACGATCGACGCGCCGGGCGAGTTCATCTCGACGTCGCTGCCGAGCGCGCCGACCGAGACTTCCTCGTTCGCGAAGTAGTCTTCGTAGAATCCGGTGCCGCCGACGCCTTCGGTGTGATCGACGCCGTCCGAGATCACGCGCGCCTGGTTCTGCACGCCGAAGCTTTCGTACCCGGACTGCTGGCTCTTGTGGCTGCCGCCGACGTCGAACCCCTGCAGGCGGATGCCCGGCGCTTCGGAGAGCGCGCCCCACACGTCGGTGGAGTTCGGCACCGCGATCAGCGCGTCGCCCTTCAGGCTCGTGCCGACCTTCGTCGTCGTCACGTCAATCACGGGCGATTCGCCGGTGACCGTCACCGTCTCGGCGAGCGAGGCGAGCGGGAGCTGCGCGTCGATCGAAATCGTCTGGCCGAGGACGACCTGCACGTTCTCGCGCGTCAGCTTCTGGAAGCCTGACAGCTCGAGCACGACTTTGTACGCGCCGGTCGGCAGCGCGGGGAAGAGGTACCGGCCGTCCGGCTGTGTCACGGTGGACTGCACACCGATCAGCGACGGCGACGTCACGGTGACGGTGACGCCCGGCAGGATAGCGCCCTGGGCGTCGGTGACGAGGCCGGTGAGACGGCCCTGCGTGGTCTGCGCGAACGCGGACCCCGCGAGCAGTCCAAACGCGAGCACGAGCACCGCCGTTCTCGATCTCATATATCTCCTCCGATAGTGGTGAGCGCTTCTTGTGGGCGTAATAGTAGTGTGCCAGCGGACGACGACCGGTCACTGTCCGCACATTTATAATCTTTTTATGCGCCCGGATCCGGTCATTTGGACGAAGTGGCCACGATCGTCCCAAGTTGGCGCTCCCGGAGCATCGCGTTGAACGCGGCGAGCGTCCGCGCGAACAGGCCGTCCATCTGCTCCTTGTCGTGCGCGAGCTCCTGCGTCAGCTTGTCCCGGACCTCGATCTGCGAGTTGGTCGGCGCGAAATCGGCATACGAGACGACGTCGGCCAGGTGCGACAGCTTTTCCACGAGCTGGCTCGGCGTGCGCAGAAAGTCCTGCCCGCGCCCGGTCGCCGTCATGTTGAACAGCCGCGACTCGACCTCCACGAGCTGTTTCTCGAGATCGTCGGCCGCGGCGATCACCTCCTTCGGCGCCGACGCGCCGGCGAGCGTCCGCCACGCCGCAAGCTGCGCGCGCACGGATTCGGCGGCGTTGATCGTGCGCGCCGCGGTGTTCATCGCGTCGCGGATCGTCAGCATCGCCGTCGTCTGCGCCGCGAGATCCTGGTCCGTGCCGGCGGTGTTCGGGTCCTTGCGCACCGTGAGCGTCTCGCTGCGCTCGACGCCGGCGGCGACGAGCTTCACCGTGTAGGCGCCCGGCGGCGCGAGCACCGACAGCGGGCCCGCCGTCGCCAGCTTGCGCAGCCCCTCCTTGTTCATCGCGAAGTCGGGAACGTTGATCGGCGGCGTGCGGAGCTTCAGCTCCTCGGTCGGATCCATGCGGAGGTCCCACCACACGCGGTTGATGCCGGCGGCCGCGTCCTTCCCGACGTCGAGCGTTCGAACGGTCTTGCCGCCGGCGTCGCTGACGACGATCTTGATCTTGTCGCGCGCCTCGTCTGGCGGCGACGCCTTCAGCGAGAACGTGATGTCGGCGCCGTACGGCGGATTGCGGCCCTCGGTCGCGTCGTCGGGCATCGACATCGGTTCGGTGATCATGCGGAAGCGATACGCGGGCCGCGGCGGGAAGAGATGCGCGGCGTCGTTGAGCGCGTCCGGCGTGAGCGTCCGCAGCGGCGTGACGTCGTCGAGGATCCAGAAGCCGCGGCCGTAGGTCGCGACGACGAGATCGTTGAAATGCTCCTGGATCGTCAGCCAGTGCACGGGCGCGTGCGGGAGCCCCGACTGCAGCGGCATCCAGTGCGCGCCGTCGTCGGTGGAGAAGTAGAGCGCGTTCTCGGTGCCGAGGTACAGGAGTCCGCGCTTCACAGGATCCTCGCGCACGCAGTGCGCGTAGCTGTGCAGGCTGCGCGGGATGTCGCCGCTCACCGAGCGCCACGTCTGCCCGTAGTCGGTGGTCTTGAAGACGAACGGATCGCGGTTGTTCACCTGATGCAGATCGAACGTGACATAGGCGGCGCCGTTGTCGAACCGCGAGGGCTCGATGTTGCTGACCGTCCCCCAGCGCGGCAGGCCTGGGATGCTGGCGGTGACGTTCGTCCACCGGCCGCCGTTGTCGCGCGTCACCTGCAGCTGGCCGTCGTTGGTGCCCGCCCAGATCACGCCGCGCTCGCGCGGCGACTCGGCGATCGCGAACACGACGCCGGCGTACTCGACGCCGACGTTGTCGGGCGTGAGCCCGCCCGATCGCTGCTGATGCGATTTGTCGTTGAGCGTGAGGTCGGGGCTGATCACCTGCCAGCTCTGGCCGCCGTCGCTCGTCCGGTGCACGTGCTGCGACCCCGCGTAGACGACGTTGTGATCGTGCGGCGAGATCGCGACGGGGAACGTCCAGTTGAAGCGGTACTTCACGTCGGCTGCCGGCACGCCGATCGTGTTCTCGGGCCAGATCTCCACCTCGCGCGCCTGCCGCGTGCGCTCGTCGAACCGCTCGACCGTGCCGCCGAGGCTGCCGTACCCCGTCCCGCTCGCCCAGACGATGTTGTTGTCGACCGGATCGGGAACCGCCCAGCCGCTCTCGCCGCCGGCGACCGCGTGCCACATGCCGCGCGGAATCGGACCCGACACCTCTTCGTCGGACTGCTTCGCGAGGCGGCTGTTGCTCGGGCCGCGCGTGGAGGGGCCGTCCTGCCGGTTGCCGTAGACGTTGTAGGGAATCTGGTTGTCGGTCGCGACGTGATACATCTGCGCGACCGGCAGCTGCACGTGATGCCAGCTGCGCCCGCGGTTGATCGAGAAGCTCAGGCCGTCGTCGTGCGCGACGACGAAACGATCGCCGTTGGTCGGATCGATCCACATGTCGTGGTTGTCGCCGATCGGCGCGAGGCGGCCGGCGAGATCGATGCTCGTCTTGCCGCCGTCGAGCGTCTTGGTGAACTCCGCCGAGAGGAAGTAGAGCTCGTTCTCGTTGTCGGGCTCGACGGCGAAGCGCGTGTAGTAGTGCGTGCGGCCGCGCAGACGGCGATCGGCGCTCACCATCTCCCACGCCTGGCCGCCGTCGTCGCTGCGCCAGAGGGATCCGCTCTGCGTCTTCGTCCCGTCGGGCGCCGGCAGGCCGTCGCCGGTCTCGATGAGCGCGTACACGCGATTGGGATTGCTGCGCGCGATCTGCACGGCCACCTTGCCGATCGGCGGCTTCGGCAGGCCGTGCTCCGAGAGACGCGCCCACGTCACGCCGCCGTCGGTCGATCGGAACAGGCCGCTGCCGGGGCCTCCGCTCGTCCGTCCCCACGTGTGGATTTCGATCTGCCACATGCCGGCGAAGAGCATCCGCGGATTGCGCGCGTCGATCGCCAGGTCGGAGCATCCGGTGTTCTCGTCGACGAAGAGCACGCGCTGCCACGTGCGGCCGCCGTCGGCCGTGCGATAGACGCCGCGATCCGGCTGCGGCCCGTACGCGTGGCCGAGCGCGCACGCGAAGACGACGTCGGCGTTGCGCGGATCGACGACGATGCGCCCGATGCGGCCGGTGGCGTCGAGGCCGGCGTGCGTCCAGCTCCGGCCGCCGTCGGTGGACTTGTAGATGCCGTTGCCGATCGAGATGTTGCTGCGGATGAACGATTCGCCGGTGCCGGCCCACACGACGTTCGGATCCGACGGCGCGACGGCGAGCGACCCGATCGAGGAGACCGGCTCGCCGTCGAAGATCGGATCCCAGTGCGCCCCGTTGTCCGTCGTCTTGAAGATGCCGCCCGATGCGGCGCCGACGTAGTACACGTTCGGATCGCCGGGCACGCCCGCGACGGCGATCACGCGGTTGCCGACGGGGCCGATGTAGCGGAACTTCAGCTGCGCGTACGCGTCGGGCGCGATCCCCGCGCGCGTTTGTGCGCGGAACGCGACGCTCGACGCGAGGAGGACAGTCAGAATCATGACACCGAACAATCGCGCTCGCATGGACGCCTCCGAGTGTCGTTCACGTCGCGGGACGGCCTGAAGGCCGTCCCCTACGTATATCTTCGTAGGGGCGGGCCTTCAGGTCCGCCCGCTCTTGTCGCAAATCGAAAATGTCAGTCGCTGAGCCGCACGACGGTAGCACATTGACAGTGCCGGCGACGTTCCGTAGGGTACGGGCGGGACCTCACCGTGGACCGAAGACCGCCTCTTGCCGCGACGATCGGACTCCTCGTGCTCGCGGCCGCCGCCGCGCTCGTCGCGCGCAGTGCACCGGACGGTCTCCAGGCCGTAACGGCGCGAAAGATCGACGCGGTTGATCCGTTCGTCGGCGCGCAGGCGTGCGCCGCCTGCCACAAGCAGATGCACGACACGTGGCTGCGCGGCCGCCACAGCCGCATGCTGCAGCCCGCCGGCACCGCGAGCGTCGTCGGCGATTTCTCGCAGGCGAGCGTCACGCTGCACGGCCGGCGGTTCTCGCTGCGCGCCGAGGGCGGCAATTACTTCGTTACCGAGTCGTACCTCACCGGCAATCCGCAGGAGCACCGCGTCGAGTTCACGCTCGGCAGCCGGCGCGTGCAGCACTACCTGACGACGATCGACAAGGGCTGGATCGTCGTGCTGCCCCCGAGCTGGGACGTCGAGCGCCGGCAGTGGTTCGACAACATGGACATCGTGCGTCCCGCCGCGGGCGATCGGACGCCGGTGCAGCAGTGGAACAAGGACTGCGTCACCTGCCACGTCAGCGGCGAGACGAAGCGCTTCGATCCGATCACGCGCGACTACGCGACGCGCTGGACCGACTTCGGCACGACGTGCGAGCGCTGCCACGGACCGGGGCGCGCGCACGTGCAGCGGTACTCGCAGCCGGCGCGCGACGCCGGCTCCGATCCGCAGATCGTCAAGCCGACACGGCTCGACGCGGCGCGCAGCACGATGATCTGCGCACAGTGCCATTCGCTGCGCAACATCATCAACCCCGATTACACGGCCGGCGCAGACTACTACGATTTCTTTCACCCCCGGCTCGAGTACGATCCGGGCACCGATCGCGAGCTGCCGTACTGGCCCGACGGCCGCCCGCGCCGTTTCTCGAACGACGCGATCGGCTTGTGGCAGAGCGCCTGTTTCCGCCGCGGCCAGGCCGCGTGCACCACGTGCCACCACGATCCGCACGAGCCGAACGTCGATCGCAACCCGCAGCTCGCGCCGTCGAACAACGCGCTGTGCACGCAGTGCCACGACCAGGTCGCCCGAGACGTCCCGGCGCACACGCGCCACCGAGCCGGCAGCGCCGGCAGCGCGTGCGTCGAGTGCCACATGCCGAAGACGGTGATCAGCCTCAACGCGAGGATGCGCGATCACACGATCAGCGTGCCGGCGCCGGAGAACACGGTGGCGTTCGAGATTCCGAACGCGTGCAACGAATGCCATCGCGACAAGAGCGCGGCATGGGCCGTGGACACGCTGCGCGGCTGGTGGCCGCAGGGACGGCGCGCGAAATTGATCGCGCGCGCGCAGGCGTTCGCGGGCGCGCGGCGGGACGCGCCGGAGGCGCTCGACGGCCTGATCGCGATCGCGCGCGACGCGGATGCGGGTCCGCTGATTCAGGCGACCGCCGTCGGCTACCTGCGCCGCTACCCCGGCGACCGCGCGCGCGCCGCGCTCCTCGCGGCCGCGAAGGCGGACCATCCCGCGATTCGCGCGTCGGCGGTCGCGAGCCTCGGCTTCATCGGCGCCGCCGACGGCGCCGCCGTGCGGCCCGCGCTCGCCGCCGCGTTGTCCGATCCGCGGCGCGCGGTGCGCATCGCCGCGCTCGTCGCGCTCATCAACGTCGGCGCGACGCCGCTGGCGCCGGCCGAGGCCGCGCGCCTCGCGGCCGTGGGCCGCGAGTACGGCGCGCTCGCGCCGCTCTACGACGACGACCCCGCGTTCGATCGCGACCTGGGGCTCGTGCGGCTGCTCGACGCGGACTACAACGGCGCCGCGTCGATGCTCGAGACGTGCCTGCGCCTCGATCCGCGCCGTCCGTCGGCGAGCTTCCTGCTCGCGCTCGCGCGTCTGGGACAGGGGAAGATCGACGAGGCTCGCCGGCTGCTGCAGCAGGTGGACGAGAGCGATCCCTCCTACGCCGCCGCACGCCGGCGGCTCGAGGCAATTAAGAATTAGGAACGTGGAATTTGGACAAAATTCCTAATTGCGCGGCAGCGCGAACGCCACCAGCGCGTCGCTGACGCGTTCCTCCGAGATCTTGGCGTGCCCGCCGGCGGCGATGACCACGTACTGCCGGCCCGTGGCGCGCAGCTGATACGTGATCGGCGTCGCGTGCCCGCTCGCCGGCAGCTCGCCCTTCCACAGCTCGCGTCCCGTGACGAGATCGAAGGCGCGCAGATACGGATCGAACGTGCCGGCGATGAAGACCAGATCGCTTGCCGTGACGATCGGGCCGCCGAGGCTGAACGATCCCGGCGGCACCTCGCCCTCCACGCCGCCGAAGCCGCGCATCGAGCCGAGCGGCACCTGCCACCGAATCGTGCCGGCCGCGAGATCCACCGCGGTGAGCACGCCCCAGGGCGGCGCGACGCACGGCAGCCCCGACGGCGCCTGGAGGAAGCGGCGGAACATCCCGTACGGCGACCCGCGCTGCACGGCGTACTCCCCGTCGTCGCTTCGCCGGCTCGCGTCGTCGAACTCCGCGCGCGGCACGAGCCGCACGACGCTCGGAAGAATGTTCGCGTTGACGACGAGGAGATTGCGGCGCGCCTCGAACGCTGCGCCGCTCCAGTTCGCGCCGCCGAGCACGCCCGGCATCTCGATCGTGCCCTGCACGCTGGGCGGCGTGAAGATGCCGCCGCTGCGCAGCGCCCGCACGCGCGCCGCGCACGCGTCGCGATCCGCCGCCGTGAGCCCCCACGCGTCGCCGGGCGAGATGCGATGCGGGACGAGCGGCGGCGGCGCGGTTGGAAACGGCTGCGTCGGCGACGCGTCCTCGCCGGCGATGTCGCTCTTCGGAACCGGACGCTCCTCGATTGGAAAGATCGGCTCGCCGGTCTCGCGGTCGAGCGCGTAGACGAGGCCCGTCTTGTTGCTCGCAATCACCGCCGGAATCCGGCGGCCGCCGCGCGCGATCGTCGCGAGGAGCGGCGGCGACGCGCTGTCGTAGTCCCAGAGATCGTGGTGGACGAGCTGAAATCCCCACGCGAGCTCGCCGCTCCGCGATCGCAGCGCGACGATCGAGTTCGCCCACTTGTTGTCGCCGCGCCGATCGCCGCCGTAGTAGTCCGGGCTCGCGCTGCCGGTCGGCACGAACACGAGATGCCGCGCCGGATCGACCGCCATCACCGACCACGCGTTCGCGGCGCCGCTCTTCATCCCGCGCGCCAGCGGCACCGGATCCCAGCGCCAGCGCTCCGCGCCGGTCCGCGCGTCGTACGCGCGCACGACGCCGCTCGGCATCTCGGCGCGCATGTTGTCGTTGATCGCCGAGCCGACGACGACCACGTCGTCGACGACCGCCGGCGGCGACGTCATGTGGTAGACGCCGGGCTCGTACCCGCCGACGCCTCGCAGCGTCACCTCGCCGCTCGCGCCGAAGCCGGCGCACGGGCGTCCCGTCGCCGCGTCGAGCGCGATCAGCCGCGCGTCGAGCGTCGCCTCGAACAGGCGACGGCGGCAGGCGCCGTCCGAGCGCACGCCCTGGTCCACCCACGTCGCGACGCCGCGGTTGATCAACCCGTCGCCGTAGTCGGCGCGCGGATCGATCTTCGGATCGAACGTCCATCGCACGGCGCCGGTCTCGGCGTCGAGCGCGATGACACGATTGAACGGCGTGGTGACGAACAGGCGTCCGTCGACGACGAGCGGCGTCGACTCGAAGCCGCTGCGCCTGCCGCCGGCGCGGCCGTCAGCGGCGTCGCCGGTGTGGAACGTCCACGCGATCTCGAGCCGCGAGACGTTCGCGCGCGTGATCTGCACGAGGGGCGAGGAGCGCGCGCCGCCCGGATCGCGGCCGTACGACGGCCAGTCGTCGACGCGCTCGCTGCCCGGGGCGGCGGCGACAAGGCCGGCGAGCGCCAGCGCGCCCCACGCGCCTCGCATGCTGCGCATGATTGTCAGGATACTTCCGAAGGACGACGATCGACGCGAGAGCACGCAGAGTCTCTCCGTACAAAGAGGATCTGCGGTCTCCGCGTGTTCTGCGTTGTACGTCGTTACTGGCGGCGTTTCTCGAGCAGGCCGCGCGTGACGCTGACGACTTCGTCGATCCAGAGCGGCTTGAACACCAGCTCGGCGCCGAGGTCGTGCATCTCCTCGAGCACCGGATCGTCGATGCACGAGTCGCCGGTGATGATCGCCACCGGGACGTGCGCGTGCGCAGCGTTCGCGCGCAGGCGGTAGAGGAAGCCGAGGCCGTTCACGAACGGCATGCGGAGATCGAGCAGGATCGCGTCCGGCTGGACGTCGTCCAGCTCCTGCAGGCCCGTCAACGGCGAAGCGGCCACGCGCACGTCGAACCCTTCGAGCGACAGCGCCTTCGAAAACGTCTGCAGGACGCTCTCGTCGTCGTCGACGATCAGTATCCGCGCGGCGGCGTCGGTGGTAGTCATGTCGTACGCTGGGCCCGCGCTGGTATGCGCAAGCCGGGTACCCGTCAAACTGCGCGACGCTGCACGGTCCCACTCCGGCGCGTGTGCCGAATGGGAACAGCGCGGCGCCCGATCCGTAAGCACCGCCGCGTCAGCCAAGACGACGACGGACGTAGGCGTCGTGCTGCAGCCGCATCATGAGGCCCGCGCGCGCCAGCGCGTCGAGCACGGCGTCGCACTGCGCGGCATCGAGCCCGCTCACTTCCATCGCCCTGCGAACGCTGACCTCGTCGCCCGGCACCATGCCGAGGAGAAACGCCTGCAGCTTGTCGAGCCCGGCGTCGAGGACCAGCGATCGCCGCACCGTCGGTCTGCTCTTCATAGCCGACGAGTGCGATGCGCAAGGCGTATGCCCGCTCTTCCATATTGTTGATCAACGATAACCGCGCGCGGCGACGTCAGCAAAAATACGCCGTGGGAAAAATCTACCTGCACCGGGCAGCTCATCTGCGCGGATGTCGCGGCCGGCGGGGCCGCCGCAGCCACGCGCGAAGCACAACCACAGCCGCCACGAGCGACGCGATCGAGACGATTGCGCTCGGCATCCACTCCGACACAGCGCTCGTCCGAGCCGCCGCGACGGAATCCTGAAGCATGCGATTCAAGATGTTGCGCGTCGTCTGCTGGGCGGCGGCGGACGTCCGGAGCGTGTGCCATTTCGGCGCGTTGTAGCCGTCGAGCCCCCAGTTCCACTGCATCGATCCGGCGGCGAAGACGATCGCGCCGCTCGAGGCGGCGTAGATCGTCATGTCGGCGTAGCGCGTGCGGCCGCCGGCGCCGCGATCGACGAACGGCGAATGCGCGAGCCGCTCGATGCCGGCCGGGCCGGCGCCGTACATCGCGTCGACCTCGTAGCCGAGCAGACCCGGCAGCGCGTCGCCGGTTCGAACGCCGGTGGAGGCAAACGCCCAGTGCGACGCGTTCGCGATCACCACGTCGGCGTCCACCGGATCGGCCGCGTACATCACGCCGACGAGGCGCTCCTCGGGACGCGAGGTCGGCCGGTCGCGCCAGCGTCCGGTGATGCGGCGGTTGTTCTGCGGCTCCCTGTCGGTCGCGAACGGATCGAGATCGCCGGCCGCTTCCTTGTACGCGACGATCGTGCGATCGCCGTCGCCGCGCGCGCTCGGCTCGAAGCGGATCTGCCAGTAGCAGGCGTCGGCGCCGAGGAAGGCGAGATGGACGCCGCGATCGCGCGCCGCCTCGACGTGCGCGCGCGCGTCCCACGACCAGTACTCGTCGTGGCCGACGGAGAGAAAGACGCGGCGGCGCTCGACGGCGTCGCCGCGCTCGTGCGTGTCCACGTCGGTGATGTAGGCGAGATCGTAGCCCTCGCGTTCGAGGAAGCGGACGGCGTTGTATTCCCAGCGGCGGAGGAAGTCGCCGGCGCCATCGAGGTCGACGCCGTAGGGATTCTGCGCGTACGGACGATCGAAGGACACCTTGCGCGCCGGCGCGCCGCCGCTGTTGAAGGCGTAGAGCGACTTGCCGCCCCAGTTGTTGTACGCCGCGAAGGTCGTCACGCTCGATTGAAAGACGATCGGCGCCTCGCGCGCATCGTCGCGCACGACGAAGACGACGAACGACTGCGCGGCGGCGGCGTCGAGCGTCGTGAGCCGCGCGAGGTACACGCCGGTCGTCCAGGGGCCATCCGCGTCGCTCGTCGTCAGGCGGTAGGGATCGCGCCACGCGCACTCGAGCAGGCCCGTCGACGGATCGGGCGGCGGCGAGATCTGCGCGATCCCCGCGCGCTCGATCGGGCCGGCGACGCGCCGCGCGCCGGCGCCGCCGTACCAGCCCATGCGGAACACGTCGATGGCGAATCGCGGCGCGCGCGTGCTGACGAAGAGATCGATCGTCTCGCCGCCGTTGACGCTCGTCTTCGAGGCGTAGCCTTCGATCTCGCGGAGGCGCGCGGGGCGCGTCAGCTCCCAGTCGGCCGTGCCGGGCCGGCGGTTCTCCGCGACCGTGGACAAGGCGAGGACGGCGGCGAGGGCGAGCACGCGTTCAAGCGTATCGCGCCGCGCGGCCGCGCGCGAGCGCGTCGTCGATCGCGGGGGGAACCACGAAGACACGAAGACACACGAAGTCACGAAGAAGAAGACGTACCGACGCGACCGGTCGCGCGCCGGCGCCTCTGCGAGCTCTGCGTGCTCTGTGGTTGCTCTTCGTGATCGCGACGGGAATCGCGACGGGCGCGGCTGATATGATTTTTGCCGTGACGTACGACGCGCTGATGGCGGCGGCGCTCGACGAGGCGCGCCGCGCGCGCGATGCGGGCGAGGTGCCGATTGGCGCCGTCGTCGCGATCGACGGCGTCGTGGTCGCGCGCGGGTTCAACCAGCCGATCGGCGCGGGCGATCCGACGGCGCACGCCGAGATCCTCGCGATCCGCGCGGCGGCGCGGGCGGTGGGGAACTACCGGCTGGTCGGCGCGACCCTGTGCGTCACCGTCGAACCGTGCCTGATGTGCGTCGGCGCGCTCGTGCACGCGCGCATCGCGATGTTGGTCTACGGGGCGGCGGAGCCCAAGAGCGGTGCGGTCACCTCGACCGTGCGCGGCGGCGAGCTGCCCGGACACAATCACCGGTTCGAGGTGGTCGCCGGCGTGCGCGAGGACGAGTGCCGCGCGCTGATGCAGGAGTTCTTCAAGGCGCGGCGCGCGTGAGCCGCGCGCGCCAGGCGGCCGCGGAGCGTACGGTATACTTGAAGGTCCACTTCACGCGGTTTCCGCCAACGGAGAGGTACCGAAGTGGTCGTAACGGGGGCGCCTCGAAAGCGTCTTGTCGGGTAACCGGCACGTGGGTTCGAATCCCACCCTCTCCGCCACTTGTAAACTACTAAAAACAAACAACTTATATTGTTGAGCAATGGCCACGTGGGTGCATCGAGCACCCTCTCCGCCCTTAAGTCGTTCAGCGTCAATGACTTGCGAGATCGCACCGCTTCCGGTCATTGCACCGGAGTAAATCGTTTATTCTAAATGACTTATCGGTTGGTCCCGATCTTCGGCGGTCCGCGCGATCATCCTAGAGCGTGCACGTTTCCTACGCGTCGGGATCGAGAAGGCGTATGTCGATGCTGGCGCTGTCGCGCGACGTCCGGACGACCACGCGGCAATTCAGCATTCGCGATCAGATTCGAAATATGGTCGCGGGGAATTGTCTCAGGGGGCGCTGCGAAGCGCTGTCGCTCCGTCCACGGTCCGGTGCCTGCGCGAATCGGCGCCGCACGGAATTTTTTCCGACAGCGATTGGCATGTGTAAAATTCGCCGAGTTGATAAGTCAATTCTGAAATGTGCCTGAAGTCTGGCCGCTCGGGACGGCAGACCTGAGGTCTCCGTCAACGCAAGTGCGTAGGCAGGCTGCGCGGCGTCAGGCCCCATGGGCCGAATTTTTCACACGCTTATGTCTACTAGCTCCCGACGCGATTTCGTCAAGCACCTCGGCGCCGCGGCGACGGCTCTGGCGGTAGACGGCAAAGGGCGTCTTGATCAGGAGCGACCGATCCCACTCGGCCCTGACGCGAAATCCGCTTTCCCGGCACTGAACCGACGAACGCGCGGCTGGCTTCGGTTTTTGTGGGACAAGACGACGACTGCCGATGATTGGAGCAGCGGCGGCGTGCCACATCAGTGGTGGGACGTCTACACCAACCCTGGCGTGACTAGCTACGGCCGATTCGACCTGCAGACCTCCGCGTACGCGTTGCTCTTGATGGCGGATCAGACACCCGCGTGGCGAGAGGTCTACACTCGAATCGCCGATGGCCTCGCAAGCCGCTTTCCCACGTACTGGGGGGCGATCGACTGGCTGACGCAGATCGGTGATGACCCAAAGCGTGCGCGCTATCCCGAGTCCGACATGCGGCTGCTGCCGCAACATTTGCGCGGCCAATACAACACCATTGGCTGGACCGCGAATGGAGTCCAACCGTGGGGATTGCAGCGCGATCCAGTAGGCGCCGACGGATACCTTTTCTTTCGCGGTTGGTTCAATCTCGTGTTGTCCGTGTACAAGTACGTGTCCGGCGACGACAAGTGGGAACGGCCATTCATGGTCACCGGCTACGGCGACGAACAGTTTGAATGGAATCACTCGCGAATCGCCGACTTGTTGGAACGCCAATACTCGCAGCACCCGGAAGGTCCTCACTGCGAGAACACGAAAGTCTGGTTTTCCTGTAACAGCGCCGCAGCCCTGGGCGTGTATCTGTACGACCGCCTTCACAACACTCGCAAACACCGCACAGCCGAAACCTTTCTCGAGTACGCGCGTGACAACTACATGCGCGTATCCAAAGACGGGAAGCTCGAGTCGGTCACGAGGTATTACGACCCGCTCGTCGATTACAAGAACTATATGCCGCCGCAAAACGGCCTGAACATCGCCTTCCTGCTCGTTCCCCAGCAGCGGGAGTTGGCGACGCGGATCTACGATGCGGCGGCAAATGCCCTCGGATGGCGACAGTCGGGGGGCCAGGTGCGCGCGTCCGCGTACGGCCTACTCGTTGCGCGTGAGCTCGGAGATCACTCGGCAGTGACGGTACTCGCTGCGGCCGCGGAAAGAGAATCCGAGCCGCGATTCTTTGGGGATCGCGACGAGCGGTTCGGCTGGTTCTTCCACCTCAAGGAGGCCTATCCTCGCGGTCAACTGAGCGCGCAGATGATGATCGCCGAAGTAGGCGACGAGGGATCCTGGAGCCGCGCGTTCGAGGCGCCGCATCGCGACAAATACGAGGCGCCAACCGTGCAGGGAATCGATTTCCCATCACTCGGCGTGTATCAGGCGTGGAACGATGCGGCGACGGCGACGCTTCACGTCGGCACCTACGCTGCGGCCGCAGACCAGCGGGGTCGTGAAACGCGATTCGAAGTCGTCAACCTGCCGGACGCGGCGGATGCGACGATTCGTTGCGACGGCGCATCCTTCAATCGAGTCGAAGTGCTCGGTCGTAATAGAATCCGGCTGACCACAACAATAGATACTCACGAATTTCAGATCGTCACCGGATACGGTCGGCGCGCTCGTGCCGAGGACATCAGCGAACGAGAGGGCTCTAAAGTTGCCGCTTCTGCAACCGCGTCGCAATGCGGCGACGATCCTGTCGCACTCGCGCAGGCGAGCGTCGATCTCCTGACCGGCCGCGGTCCGAGCTGTCCTTGTTGCGCGGGGTAACGATGCGAGCGGGATGAGCTTTGAGAGAAATGACGCTCGCGATCGAGGCATATCGTGGGAGGTGGTCGACACTGTCGAGAACGCGGCTGGCTCGTCACAAAGCGACTATTGGACAGGTACGAAACCGGAGACATCGTCAGCCCGCGTGCGCGTAACCGCCGACGTTGATCCGTCTATCTCGGACTTGAATGATGCCGAGATTCGAATAGCGGAGGCATTCGCAAACGTTATTCTCCCGGGCGGGACGGCACCGGAGGAACCTGATGAAAACTGCGTCACCCGCGCGTTCCTGTGGGAACACGTGGTGATGCAGGACCTCGGCACGCTGCCCAGCGGAGCCTTCAGCGCCGCGCTGGCGATCAACAATCGCGGCGAGATCGTCGGCGCCAGCGACACCGCCCGCCGCGGGGCGAGTCACGCGTTTCTGTGGCGGAACGGAACGATGATCGATCTCGGCACGCTGGCCGGTTCGATGTCCAGCGTCGCACGCAGTGCCTCAGCAACTGCGCGCTAAGTACAACCGGATCGGCTTGACGGCCAATGGCAAGGCGGCGTGTCGGCTGCAACGGGATCCGATCGGCGCGGCCGAATAGCGATACGACGATCCGTTTATGAAAACGCGAGATGCGATCGCTTGGCGCCGGCCGCCCATGGCTCCTCTTGTCGGCGACGGGATCAGACCGATTACGCGTCCGTCGGTGCAATGGGTGCAATGTGCCACGGGAACGCTGGCGACGACGGCATCGTCGGCAATGGAATTCACGCAAGTCACTGATTCATAAGAAGCTTGTTGGGTTCGAATCCCACCCTCTCCGTCACTCGTAAATAACTGAAAACATTGCACTTATATTGTTGAGCGATGGCTGCGTGGGTCTTCAGAGCACCCTCTCCGGGCTAAGTGGTTGACCCCTAACGACTTGCGAGATCGCAGCGCTCCGGTGATTGCACCGGGGTAAATCGTTTATTCTAAAAGACTTATTGCGTTGATCTGGCGCTCAGAGCGGATCGCCCTGAAGCGCGCACGTCCGTACGATGTATTAGAATCTAATACATCATGCGAGAGACGGTGACGATTAGTCTGCCCCAAGCGGTTCGCCGGGAGCTCGACAAGATCGCCAAACAGGAAGGTATCTCCCGCAGCGACGTGCTGCGTCAATCGCTGGAAGACTTCCTGTTCGTGCGTCGTTTTCGACAGCTCCGGCAACGCATGATGGCAGCCGCTCAGGCGCACGGCATCTTCACCGATGAGGACGTGTTCAACCGCGTCTCGTGAGGCTGCTCCTCGACACGAACGTCCTCGTGGCGGCCTTCGTCGCGCGCGGCGTCTGCAGCGAGCTGCTGGAGCACTGCATCCGCCATCACGTCGTCATTTCTTCCCGACCGCTGCTCGACGAGCTGGGCGATCTCCTGACTCGAAAAGTTCATCAACGCGCGGTGGATGCGCGTGGCGCCATTCGGTTACTCGGCGAGACGTTCACCTTGGTCACGCCGGATGCGCTCGAGTCGCCAGTGTGTCGCGACGAAGACGACGATGTCGTGTTGGCGACCGCGATGGCCGGGAGATGCGCCGCCATCCTCAGTGGTGATCAGGATTTGTTGGTCTTGGATCCTTTTCACGCCATCCGGGTACTGGCGCCATCAACATTCTGGAAATGGGAATCTCAGTGCGACCGTCCTTGACGCCATGACGCGATGAGTCGTGCCACGCCGAGATCGTTCGTAAGTTGTGATCAGGCACAATCGCCGATCCGCGGACGAAAGTCATGGTAGCGAAACCTGGTTCGCTAAACACATGGCGACTTTCCGCGAGTAATCCGCCAAATCCATGCGGTTGCTCCATGTGTGATCACTGATCCGCCATGAGCGGTCAAGACATGCCACGGTGTCGAAATCGGGCAGACCAGACGCCATCCGGCCATCGGACGTCGGTGCCGCGCCCGCGCCTTAGAGCCCGCCGGCAAGCGGTGGCCGCGGGGACACGAACCGTGAATGGGACGACGCCGCGAGGGCGAAGAATGGCGTGGCCACGAGGGTACTCCTCAAATAGGTGCGAGGACTTCGATGTGTTGCGCAGCTCGTGAGCGCACACGCCTTGGAGCATCTTCAGAGGGGAAATCAGGACTGATGTCATCGCCGAGAGCCTACTGGTCATCGCCGATAGGTTCAACGGCCTTCAAGGTGTACGAGGTTTCAGTGCAGCGGCACACTTGAGGCGAGAGACCGGCGAAGCACGTTAGAATCGCCTCTCCCATTACCTATGAAGGTCGGCGGACCGCTTCCACGCACCGCGTTCGGACCGTACCAGATCGTCAGATTGCTGGGACAGGGCGGCGGCGGCGCGGTGTACCGTGCGTGGGATCCGCGACTCGAACGCGAGGTCGCGCTCAAGGTGCTGCAGGATCGCCCGGCCGGCGATCCGGGCCGCGCGCGGCGATTCGTCGCCGAGGCGCGCGCCGCCAGCGTGCTGAACCACCCGAACATCGTCACCGTGCTCGATGCGGCCTTCGACGGCGGCACTCCGTACATCGTCTCGGAGCTGATCGACGGCCGGACGCTGCGAGAGGAACTCGCGAACGATCCCCTGCCGCCGAAACGGATTCTCGATCTCGCGGCGCAGATCGCCGACGGATTATCGGCGGCGCACGAGGCCGGCATCGTCCACCGCGATCTGAAGCCCGAGAACATCATGGTCACGCGCACCGGGCGCGCGAAGATCGTCGACTTCGGCCTCGCGCTGCCGGCCGACGTCGATCCGGCGCGCGAGCCGTCGGCGCAGGACGACGACAGCCAGACGCGCACGGCGGCCGGCCTTCGCGCCGGCACCGTCCCGTACATGAGCCCGGAGCAGGCGCGCGGCGCCGCCACCGATTGTCGCACCGACCAGTTCTCGTTCGGCCTGATCCTCTTCGAGATGGCCGCCGGTCGCCATGCGTTCAGGCGCGACACGCCAGCTGCCACGCTGGACGCGATCATCAACGACGAGCCGAAGGACATGCCGGCGCTCGACGCGCGCATGCCGCCGGTGTTCCGATGGATCGTCGAGCGCTGCCTGGCCAAGGACGCCGGCGGACGCTACGCGGCGACGACGGATCTGCACCGTGATCTCGAGACGCTCCGCGATCGATTCGGCGAGATCGCCGTGCCGGAGGATCGACGCACGGCTCCGCCCGTATCGCGATTCCGGAGGCGGATGCTGCCGGCGATCGTCGCCGTCGCGGCATTCGCGGCGGGCGCGATGCTCGCGGCGATCTTTGCCGCGCCGCGCAGCGAGGATCCGGTCGCATCTCGATTCGTCCCGTTCACAAGCGATCCCGGCTACCAGGGATTCCCGGCGTGGTCGCCCGACGGGCAGACGATCGCGTATGCGGCCGACGTCAACGACACGCTGCAGATCTTCACGCGGCGCGTTTCGTCGCCGGTGTCCGCGCAGATCACGCAGGCGCCGTACGACTGCCGCTATCCGGTCTGGTCGCCGGACGGCAAACGCATCTACTACGTGTCGCTGGCGCGCGACCGGGACGGCATCTGGTCGGTCGGCGCTGCGGGCGGATCGCCGCAGGTCGCGATCGAGAACGCGGGCCGCGCCGCCGTCGCGCCCGACGGCGGCACGATCGCGTTTCTCCGCGACGAGCGGCCGGAAGACATCGTCGGCGCGTCGGCGCTGTGGCTGCGGAGCGCGGACGGCGTCGAGACGAGGTACGCACCGCTCGATCGCCTGCGCTTCGTCGAAGCGGCGCTCGCGTTCTCGCCCGACGGCCGGACGCTCGGCGTGAGCGCCGTGCCGAGACCGATCGGCCTGCAGCCGGCGGAGCGCGGCTGGCAGTTCTGGAGCGTGCCGCTGGCCGGAGGGATTCCGGCGCGCCGCCTCGAATGGTGGTCGGACGTCGTGCCGCGCGCCGCCGCCTTCACGTGGCTGCCCGACAGCCGCCACGTCGTCGTCGGACTGACGTCGCTGTCGATTCCGGGCTCGCATCTGTGGATGGCGGATCTCGCGCGGAACCGCGCGTGGCCGTTGACGCGCGGGCCGGGCAGCGAGTCGTCTCCTTCGTCCTCCCCCGACGGCAACCACCTCGTCTTCGGCACGGGCGAGCCGGACTACGACGTCGTGGAAATTCCGATCGCCGGAGGGAGCGCGCAGCCGCTGCTCGCGACGGCGAGGAACGAATCGGACCCCGCCTGGTCGCCGGACGGACATCTCTTCGCATACGTCACCGATCGCAGCGGCCAGGACGAGATCTGGCTGCGGGCGCGCGACGGCGGGAGCGGCGAGCGGCCCCTGATCACACAGAGCGACTTCGGCGACGATCGCACGATCATGCTCGGGTCGCCGAGCTTCTCGCCGGACGGACAGCGGATCGCGTATCAGCGCAACGCGAGCAAACCGATCTGGCCGCTCAGGATCTGGGTCTCGCAGACCGCGGGCGGCCCGCCGGTGCCGCTCGTGCCGGCGTCGCACGAAGGCTTTCAGAGCGCGCCCACCTGGTCGCCCGACGGACGATGGATCGCCTACACCGAGTGGACGGGCCGTCAGTGGTCCCTCGTCAAAGTGCGCGTGGGCAGCGGCGATGCGCCGGTGGTGCTACGCACCGACGGCGTCCCCAACGCCTCGCCGTCGTGGTCGCCGAAGGACGATTGGATCACGTGGGAAACGGAACGCGGATTCATGCTCGTGTCGCCCGACGGCGCCGGGGAGCGGGCGCTGTCGGACGATCACTGGCTGGCGCACGCATGGTCGCGGGACGGATCGCGCATCTTCGGCATCCGCGAGACCGAGCAGCTGCGGCTCTCGCTGGTCGCGCTCGATGCGCGCACCGGCAGCGCGCGCATCATCGCGGATCTCGGCCCGTCCCCGCCGATCAACAATCCCGTGAAAGGCCTCAGCGTCGCCGCGGACGATCGCAGCTTCATCACGTCGCTCGTGCGCCTGCGCGGCGGCCTGTGGGTCGGGGATCTTCGGTGGCGCGACCCGTCGCCGGGATGGCTGCCGTTCTTCCGGCCCCGATGAAAAACATATGAAATCCAGATACCATCCGCATTGACCGCTGCCGCCGCGGAGCGTAGATTGAAGCGCCTGACGGAAAGGACTCGGCACATGCGACGCCTGCTGGCTCTCGGGCTCATCGCGATCGTCACCACCGCGTCGGTCGACCTGCTCGCGTGCGGCGACAAGTTCGTGCGCGTCGGACGCAGCGCGAGGTTCAGGCGATATGCCGCGGTTCATCCCGCGGCGATCCTGATTTACGCGCCGGCCCATTCGACGCCGGCGGGCATCGAGGCGCTGAAGCTGCTGCTGAAACAGGCCGGCCACAAGCCGGTCGCCGTGGACAGCGGATCAGACGTCCTGAGCGCGCTCGCCGCCGCGCCGTACGATCTCGTGATCGCCGACTACGCCGACGCCGGCCAGATCCGCAGCGGCGTGCGATCGCTCCCGTCCCGACCGGAAGTGCTGCCCATCCTCTACAAGCCGACGAAGGCGGTCGAAGCCGAAGCCGAGAAGCAGTACGTCTGCCTGATCAAGCCGCACGCGATGACCAAGTACGACGCGCTCGCGGAGATCGATCGGCTCATGCAGCTGAAATCAGCAGGCGAGACGGTCACCGCGAAGTGACGCGCGGCCCCGCGCATCCGCGGCTCGCCGCGATCTTCGGGCTCCTCGCCGCGCTGCTCCTGTGCAGCGCCGCCGTGGTCTCGGCGCAGGCATCCATTCCGGATCGCGGCGAAGGCACAGTGACGCTCACCTACGAGAATTACGTCGTCTCGGGGCACTTCGACGTGCAGGGCCGCGAGAACACCAACGGCGGCACGCGGTCCCACGCGATCGTCACCGAAGTCGATTACGGCGTGGCCGCGCACCTCGGACTGATCGTGAGCCTGCCGTTCATCGCGTCGAAGTACACAGGGCCGCCGTCGTACTTCGTCGGGCCGTACCAGACGTTTCCCGGGCCGCTCGACGATGGGAACTACCACGCCGCGGCGCAGGACGTGCGCGTCGAGATCCGCCGCCGCTGGTGGGCCGGCCCCGTTCCGTTCGCGCCTTTCGTCGGCGTCTCGTTTCCGACGCACGACTACGAGACGATCGGGGAAGCGGTACCGGGCAGGCATCGCCGCGACGTGCAGGTCGGCGCGAACGCCGGCGTGGATCTCGATCGCGTGGTGCCGGGCGCCTACGTGCAGGGCCGGTACGCGTACGGCGCCATGGAGCGGATCGACAATCTTCCGTTCACGCGCAGCAATATCGACCTCGAAGGCGGCGTACCAGCGACATCGCGGCTCGTCCTGCGCGCGCTTGGCTCCTGGCAGATCCGGCACAGCGGACCATCGCTCGACCAGCTGGCGCCCGATTGGCTGCACCACGATCGATTCATCGCGCCGAGCTACGTGAGCGTGGGAGGCGGGGCGTCGGTGTCGATCGCCGGATCGACCGACGTGTTTGCGCTGCTCGTCGCCACCGCCGCCGGCAGCAACGGCGCGCATCGCCAGCGCACGGTCGCGATCGGCGTGAGCGTCGGCGTCGGCTCGCACCTGAAGGGTCTCGGCGGATCGGCCGCGTCCGGGCGGCGCGGACCCGCGCGCGCGAGCGTCACGGCGCCGTTTCGGTGACGCCCGGCGGCTGCGGCACGCGGAACGTGATCACGACCGAACCGAGACGGACCTGATCGCCGTCGGCGAGACGATGCGGCGTCGTGACGCGGCGGCCGCCGACGTAGGTGCCGTTCTTGCTGCCGAGATCCTCGAGCATCGCCTCGCCGCGCCGCACGACGATCCGCGCGTGATGACGCGACACGCCCGGCGCGTCGATCCACACCGACGCGTCGACGCCGCGGCCGACGATGTTGTCGCCCTCGGTCAGCGCCGCCTGCGTCGTTCCCCAGAGCAGCCAGTACTTCATGACGGGCTCGGCGGAATCGCGTGCGCCATCGGCCTCGTCCACCTCGCCGATGAACCGGTACCCGAATCGATGCATGGTCCGCACGAAGCTCGGCGAATCGGCCGTGTCGCCCAGCGCGCGCCGCAATTCGGACACGACGCCCGCCAGGTTGGTATCGAGGACGAAGGTCGACGGCCACAGCTGCTGCTGCAGCTCGTCTCTCGACAGCGCGCGCGAGCGATGTTCGACGAGCAGCAGCAGCAGTTGAAAGGCCTTGGGCGACAGGCTCACCTCCGCGCCGCCGCGCAGCAGCTGGCGCGTGCTCGAGTCGAGCGAGAACGGACCGAACCGAAACGTCACGTCATCTCCGGGCCAGCGGCGGTCCGATCCGGACCGCTCGCGCGACGCGGATTCTAGCAAGCCGCGCCTACCACGTTTCGTCGACGAGGCGCGGCAGATCGTGGGCCCAGTCCTGCCGGGTCACGCCGCCCGGGTACATCAGATGCGCGAGGTTGTCTTTCGTGTACGCGAGCACGACGTTCCGAGAATGCGGCGTCTGGTGTCACCGCGGATCCTGTGCCCGCGTCCGCAGCGACAGCATCAGTTGCGCGGCACTCATGGCTGCTAGGGTCGCGGGTCGATGCTATTCTCGCAGCTTTACTCTGGTCGTATACCAGATATCTCTCTTTCCGAGACTACCGGGACGATCGGAAAAGAAGTAGAGGGTCGTCCCGTCCTTCGAAAGCCACGGCGAACCGTCATTCGACGAGCTATCCACCGGAATTCCTAGGTTTGTGGGTACCGACCATGCGTCAGACACTGTCTGCCTCGTCGAGGTCCAGATATCAATGCCTCCTTGTCCGCCTGGGCGGTTTGATGTGATGAACGCCTCCAGGCCATCTTTCCTTATGAAGATTCGAGTATCGCGTCCCGGGCTGCTGAATTCGGGAACCAGTATTCCAGGACCGGCTACGCCATGATCTGCCAGAGGGCTTGCATACACATCGTAGTCGGCGCTTCCAGGGCGATTACTGCCGTAAAAGAGCCAAGCCTGTTCGGTTTCCGGATCCTTGAAGAATGCCGGTGCAATTTCGTCTGCGGACGTGTTGAGATCACAACCCAGGTTGATAGGTTCCTCCCAGTCCGAGTGCTTATTCCGACGTCGAGTCATCCAGATATCACCCGGGCCGGGTGAACCACAACTCCCGACCGGACGCGTACTGTAGAAGTACAGAACGTGTTCATTGGAGGACAGGAACGGTAACGAGTCGGTAAAGGTGGTATTGATTGGCGCTCCCATATTCTGCGGCTCTCGCCAGGGCGAGTCGACAGATTCGCGTGTGGCAAACCACAGGTCGTCTCCTCCCAGGCTTCCGGGACGATCCGACGTGAAATACATCGTCAATTCATCCCTGGAAAGAACAGCATAGTTGTCGTTGTAAGTCGTGTTGATTGGCGGCCCGACATTGACGGGCGCAGACCAATCGCCAAATGTCTCAGCTGTGTGAGGCGCACTATAGTTGGTCGCTGTATAGCATCCGAGCACGCACAGTAGAGTCAAAACAAATCGCCTCATGATTCCCCCCAATGAAAACATCGCGAGCAAACCTCGGCCGTTCGCGCCGCCGCGCAGCAGCTGGCGCGTACTCGAGTCGAGCGCGAACGGACGGAACCGAAACGTCACGTCGTCTCCGGGCCAGCGGCGGTCCGATCCGGACCGCTCCCGCGACGCGGATTCCAGCAAGCCGCGGCTACCACGTTTCGTCGACGAGGCGCGGCAGATCGTGGGCCCAGTCCTGCCGGGTCACGCCGCCCGG